>Ga0208539_1000012_pt1 | contig 116016 bp, 93 predicted proteins | sample RushSE_CattailNL_5_FD_185681 | JGI IMG/M metagenome (GOLD analysis project Ga0208539, IMG submission 185681) | Natural and restored wetland microbial communities from the San Francisco Bay, California, USA, that impact long-term carbon... | ecosystem: Environmental > Terrestrial > Soil >...
CCGCCTGACGCAGCATGGCAACGATCTGTTCGGGACTGTGACGCTTCTTCATCGAGGAATCCTTTCCGGCTCAATCGCCGGCTGGATTCTCTCAGATTCAGTGGATCAGGATTTGGGGAGGGGGTCAGTGTAGCTGTTCAGGTCGTCAATGATCTTCTGGGCCCAGGGCTTGGTCTGCCCGGTCGCCGGGTCGATGCATTTGTCCAGGTCAACGCCGCAGTACGGATCGTCCGCCGCGAACACATACCCCACGCCGGCGAGTTGGTCATTGGACTGGGCGGTGGCGACCGCCTCGTCGAAGGTTGACCAGGTGCTCGGCGCGGTCGAGTCGGCGAGCGCCCCGCTACGGGCGTTCACCGGGCACTTGGTCATCCGCCCGTCCCGCTCGACGTACTTCCAGCAGACCCATTGCGGGCGCTGCTTAAGGCAGTCGGGCGTGTTGGCGAGGATCGCCTCGATATTGGTGGTCGTCTGCGCTGCGTTCATCCGCACGGCACCTCCTGCGGGACCGGGGAGGCTGGGGATGCCGGGGGTGCCGAGGGTTGTGGTGCAGATGCCCACCGGCTCAGGAAAGTCCGGCGGTTGATCACGTTGTTCTTCTTCGCGGCGTTGCGCAGGCCCCAGCGATCACCCAGCAGCACGCAGGTCCGCGACGCGCGGGTCACGGCGGTGTAGAGCCAGTTACGGTCGGCGAAGAAGTGCGACTTATGACAGAGCACCACCACGCAGGGAAACTCGCTGCCCTGGGCCTTATGTGCCGTGAGTGCGTAGGCGAGCATGACGTTGGAGAGCTTCTCGCCCTCGATGACCCTCGTGCCCGCGCCGTCGAAGGCGATCGTGTACGACGCCTTGTCGATATCGAGGACGTACCCGATCGTGCCGTTCATCACGCCCAGGTCGTAGTCGTTGCTGGTCTGGATGACCTTGTCCCCGACGCAGAACTTCGTCTCCACCCGGCCCTGGAGAAGCTGCTGCATCGCCTCGTTGATCGCCTTGGTCCCCAGCGGGCCCTTGTGCGTCGGGGTGATCACCTGCACGTCCTTGATCGGGTCGTAGCCGAAGCGCGAGGGCAGGCGTTCGAGCACGAAGTCTCGCAGATAGATCTGGATCTGCTGCGGATCGGCGAACTGGTCCACCAAGACCCACTGGGTGTCGTCCTCGATCGCAGTGAGGTGGACCTCGCCCTTGAGGACGGCCGTGCTGTTGATCTTGAGGACGCCCGCCTGGCGGTAGACTTTGTCGAGCACGACCGTAGGGACCAGCCGATGCTGAACCAAGTCACGCAGCACGTTGCCTGGGCCTACCGGCGGCAACTGGTTGTGGTCGCCGACGAGGACCAGTCGGGTCCGGTCGAAGTCGATCCGCTCAAGCAGGTTCGCCATCAGCGGAACATCCACCATCGACACCTCATCGACGATGACCACATCCGCGTCCACGACCTCGACGCCGAAGTCGCTGCCGTTGTATTCGAGCATTCGGTGGATCGTGCTGGCCTCAAGTTTTAGCTTGTACTTCTCGCGCAGCAGCTCCTCGATCCGCTTCGCAGCCTTGCCGGTCGGGGCACAGAGCTTGACCGATCGCTCGGCCTGTTGGAAGGTCTGCGCGAGCCGGGCAACGACGTAGGTCTTGCCGGTGCCCGCCAGGCCGGAGATCACGCTGATGCGGTGACGCAGCGCACACTGATACGCCTCGGCCTGCTGGTCGCTGAGGTTCGACGGATCGAACGCCCCGGTGATGAGGGGGCAGAGGACCGAGCCATGCTTCTCGAAGGTCTCACGGATACGGCGCTCCGCTTCGAGGAAGTACGGCGTCGTCACGGCCGATCCGTCCGCAACCATCGCGCCACGCTCAAGCAGGCGATCGCCGGCCTGCTTGATCAGATCATGGGCGTCGAGGGTGTCGAGCACGAGCAGGTCGTTGGCCTGCTCGATGAGGTTACTGCCAGCAGTCCACGTGTTCCCGTCGTTGATCTGCTCAGTGAGGCAGTACATCAATCCCGCGTCGATCCGGCCCGGGTGGTTCTTCGCCACGCCGGTGGCGCGGGCGATCTTGTCCACCTTTTTGAAGCCGTAGCCACGAACGTGCTGGATGAGCTTGTACGGGTCGGCCCGCAGCACACTGACCACCGCGTCGCCGTACACGCTGATGAGCGTGTTCATCTGGTGGTGGGTCAGCCCGAAACCCGCGAGGTATGTGCGGACCTCATTCTCGGCGCTGTTGGCGATCCACGCAGCGCGAAGTTGCGAAACCGTGGCTTCGGGGATGCGCAGCTTCTCGGGCAGCTCACTGCTGCCGTCGCGGATCAGGCGGTCAAGCTTGTCGGCGCTGCCGGCGTGGTTGACCAGCTTGCGGGCAGTCGCCTCGCCGATGCCGACGAACGCCGGGTGCTTGACAAGGTAGTTAGCCAGGCCGTCGAGGTTGTCGGGCAGGTCGTAACGCAAAGCCGTGACGCTGAACTGGTGGCCGTACTTGCGATCGATCGTCCACGACCCGACTAGGGCGGCGATGTCGCCTTCGTTCGCGCAAAACTTGCCGCAGAACCGGACCCGCCGACCGTCATCGGCCTCGAGCAGGCCCGCGGAGAACTGCGGCCCGCTGTGGTACACGCGCTTGATGGTGCCACGGATCGTCTCAGGCATGCGACACCTCCCGTACGAACATCCGCAGGAACTGGTCGGTGAACGCACACGCCGCCTGCCGGCTTCCGCACCAGTACACGGGCACGCCGTAACGCACCGAGACATAGAGCGACGCGCCGAGCACGGACGCGGGGAATGCGCCACGGAGCTTGTCCCCAGTCAGGCCCCGCAACATCGCGTCGAGGTCGGCCTCGACCACGATGCACGCGCACCGCATGGTCGAGAGCTTCTTGAGCTCCACGACGAAGCGGTCGAAATCATGGATCACGGTGTGGACGAAGTCGGACAGGCTCTTACGCTCGACCGCGACTGCGTCCTCATGCCCGACGACCGAGTAGTCCCCGGCCTCGAGCTTGCGGCTCACGGTCTCGCAGCTGAACCCGTAAGGCTCCTGCTCGCGCGTATCAATGACGATCTGAAAACTCATGAATATGCATCCGAGGAATGAAACATTCCGGGGGCGGGGTAAAAGCCGCCCCGAAAGACTGACAGCGGTGCAGCGCCTGCTTTCGGGACGGCCCCACGACATTGGCGGGGTTGAATTGGTGGATCAGAACGGCGCGGGCTCGTTCGACAGGTCGCTACCTGCATCCATGCCGGGCGGGATGTTCAGCAGCTTGTTGAAGTACACGTTCGTGTAGTCGCCCTTGGTGCGCTTGGTCACGTCGATCGACAGGTCCAGCAGCTCGTCCAGGCGGTTGGGCAGCTCGCTGAACTTCTCCAGCTTGAGCCCCAACGTCAGCAGGTCGGCCTTCACGAACGGCAGCGACGACTGCGTGATTACCGAGTTCTTGAAGATGTGCCGCCCAGTGTGCTGACCGGAGATGATCACGGTGTCCCACTTGAGCATCGGGTCGTTTTTCTGGCTACGGGCCAGCTTCACCTTGTCGACGCGCACCTGGTACTTGCCGTCGGGCACCTCGTCGAACTCCGGCGCTTCCGCTTCGGCGTAGTCGTCGTCGAAGGCCGAGAGATCACCTCCGGTACCCGATGCTGCGTCGTGCGGGTCATAGGCGTCCTGGTCGAATGCGCCGGCGGATTGCGTGATGGGGTCAAAGTCGTTGTGTTCTTGGGTCGTGGTCATGGTTCGTGGCCTTTCACTTGGAGGGTTTGGACGAAGGGGTGGCGAACGCCTTAGAGAAGGCGTCGAAGTTCAGCGGGAGGGATTCGGGAAGTCGGCCGGTGCGGTCGCCGGCCTCGTAGGTGGGATGCGGCTTGGTGCGGATGATCCGCTCGACGACCGGGTTACCCTCGGCGTCTTTGCGCGTGATCGTGTCGCAGTAGAGGATCATGTCCACCAGGCCGAGCACGACGTGCCGGGCCCGATCGGGCAGGCTGGGCTGGGTCTTGGTGTACTCGCCGGTGCGGGTCTCGACGGTCTTGTCCACGGCGTGGCTGATCAGCACCAGCCCGCCGGGCAAGCTCGCCAAGCGCGTGAGCACCCGGTGCCACTCGTTCTTCACCAGCGCCCAGCCCTTGCCGTGTCCGAGGTCGCCCTCGTACTCCACGCTGTGCTTGCCGCAGACGAACTCGGAGCAGTACTTGAAGGCGTTGTCGGCCGTGTCGATAACGATTGTTTTGAAGTCGTGGTTCCCGGCCGCGACCAATTTGCACGCGGCGAGGAAGTCCGGCCAGTTGTAGGTCGGGACCTTGAAGACTTCGAGCTCGTTCAGCCCCGGCTCGCACTCGAAGAAGAGCGCGTTGGGGAAACGGCTGGCGAAGCTGCTCTTACCGATCTTCGGCGGGCCGTAGATCAGTGTGGTCTTGGTCGATAGGTCGGCGGACGGCTTGGTGCGTGTCGTGGGTAAGGCCAATGGCATCGTGGTCTCCGTGTAGGGGGTGGTCAGGAATCAATTCAGAAATCGAAGTCGTCGTCCGCCGCGCTGTTGCCGCCGACGGTCAGTTCGACGAGCTCTTCGTGCGGGGCCGCGACCTCGAAGAGGTTGTCACGCAAGTTCGGGCTGAACCCGGACTGGCAGTACGGCAGGTACTCGCATGGCCGCTGGAACGAGAAGCAGTTGGATGTGTTGAGCAGCCACTTGCTCCGCCGCTTGGCGTCCAGGTACTGCTGGGTGATCTCCCAGACCTCGTCCTGGAGCATCGCCATGCGGTCGTCGGACAGGTAGATGCGTTCACGGTGGAAGGCCGAGTGCTGGCTGTACCACCCATGCAGGCGGGCGCGGAATTCTTCGTCTGTCTCGGGCAGTTGCTGCTTGGCGGTCGAGCGCCCGCTCTTGTTCTTCGCGGCCAGTTCGGCGCGGCGGGCCTCGAACTCCTGCTTCGTCTCGCCGGCCTTCTGCTTGAGCCGGGTCTTCAAGAGCACGTTGTAGATCACGCCGACGATCGGATAGCCCAACTCGCGGAGGTAGTGCGAGTACAGCGCGATCTGCGTGTCGGTCCACAGCCGGTCGAGGTAGTCGGAGGTGATCGCGGACGCGGTCTTGTGTTCGAGGAGGTAAAGCTTCCCGCCCACCCGCACGATCCCATCCGCCTTGCCCGCGATCGTGAAGGTCTGGCTCAGGCGGTTCGTCTCGGGGTTACGAATCTCGGCCTGGAACTCCTTCTCGACCTCGACGACCTCGAACTCCTCCTGCTCGTACCGATCGACGTACGCAGCGAACATCGCCCGGGCGACGTGCCACTGGTGCTTCTGCTTCTCGTCGCCCTCGCGCTGCGAGAACTGGGCATCGATGTAGTCAAACACCCGGTACAACCGCGTCACCGTCGGCATGTCCACCGGCTGGCGATACCAGAGCTCAAGCGCACCGTGGACGACCGAGCCGAAGGCCAGCGCATCCGGTCGCTCGGGCCGGCGGAGGTGATCGAGATACCGATGCTTGTACTTCCGCGGGCAGTTGCGGAATGTGTTCAGCGCGGAGTAGGTAAGGACGTTCTTCATGGTCGTGGGTCGTGGTTGGCGGGTCAGGTCGTGGGGGTAGATGTCGCGTCGGTAGTCGCCTTGGCCCAGGCGGACAAGGGGCAGGTCGTCATCGCTCATAGACCGGCCTCCTCCAACTCACGGTTGGCCTGGTCGTGCGCCGCTTGGCGCTGTTGGATGTGGCGGGAGGTCGGGCGTCGACGCGGCGTCCGACGGCGGGGACGAGCCCGCGCGGGTTCACCGGACGTTTCAGCGTCCTGATCTTGCAGGTCGAAGTAGCTCGCGTCCGCCTCGGCGAGGGCCTTGCCGAACTCCTCGACCCACCGGGCGGTCGTGAAGATCTTGCCACCGATGCGGACGTGCTCGAGCCGGACCCGCTGGCCGCTGCGGGACATGACCCCACGCCGGCACCAGCGCCACAGGCAGTTGGTCGAGGGTCGGCCGGGCGTGATCTTCGCGGCCTCGGTCAGGGTGATGTGTTGTGTTTGCTCGTGCATCGAAACCTCCGATCGCGTGGATCGCGTGTCTTTGATGCACAGGTTGTAAATGTGGCCTGAGGGCTGTAACTCGCTGGCAAAAGAAAACCGCCCGGCGGAGACGCGTCGGGCGGATCAAATCGTGGTATTTCAAGTGATCAATGCGGCTAAAAAATCTTAAGAAATTTCGACTCGCATCGAGTTACGTAACTGTAACTCGGCCCGGCAAGGCATTATCTGGAACCGGACACCCCGAACCAGCATTTGCCGATGCAACTGAGACTTGCGGCCAGTCGCATTAACGGGTTCAATATCTGCATCAGAGTGTGTCTTCGGGTGGACCATGCAAGATTGAACGGCGGTGCCTCGGCGGCCAACCTGAGGGGAGTGACTGCCGGGAGTTCGTGATGTTTGAATTCAGTTGTTCGCAATGCGGAACGCGGTTGAAGGCTCAATATGAGGCTGCCGGCAGGAGCAATCATGTGTATCATTGAAGAAGCAGTTGAAGTAGTATTGAGCGACTACAACAGTAGAGGCAACGCCAGTGCCCAATCGCATGAATACGGATGGCTTTTCTGGCGTGACATGGCTTCGAACGAATTGGTCTCGGGAAGTCGTGTCGATAGCCCCGACACCAATGCCATCAAGCTTTACCCCGAAGCAACAAAGATTGACATAATCACTCAAACCTATTACACGAAGAAAAATCAATTCGTCGGCGAGTTTCATGCACACCCAAAAGGTAACGGGACTTGGGTGGGCCAACTTCCATCACCGGATGACATTGTGTGTGCCGGCGTCTCCGTAGCGGGAAGCATGTGGGAACTGAACAAGCCAATTAATGGCATTGATGCAGTCAATATCAGCCCCGAGTTCCAGATCATACAAAGCCTGTTCTATGGCGATCTGATTGTGCTCCAACGTGGACCTGACTGGAGTCGCTTTTCGTCGGTTCCCGAACAAAAACAGGTACTTACACAGATTCTCACGAGGTACTCAAAGTGGCATCAGGATGCCGATCATAGGTTGGGCCGCATCGTGACCGATAGTCATGAAGCGTTCTTTCAGACATTGTCCATTGAAGCGAAATCGCTCGGCACCGTTCTTGGATCTCGGTTCACAGTTGAAGCCGTCATGAACAACCGCGAAGCAGGCCGTGCAACCTGTTCGACACCCCATAGTTAGCAACCGAGAACTCTATTGCGGACGGCATCAGCAGATATCAATCGAAGTAGGTAGCGAGTTTTTCTTTGACTTTGCTCACGATCATTTCCTATCAGAACGGTGGAGGAACCTCAGCTAAACTTTTGCAAAGCGGGGTGCCATAGACAGGGTCAATCTGGCAAGCATATGCGACCAAACCCTGAATGTGGTGAAAGCAGCCCAACGCTGAGTCGAACTTGCGCTCTCGAGCATGAACGATGTAGCCAAGCTTGAGCACGAAGTAAACATGACACTCGAGATTCCGTTTAAATTTACGTGTCAAACGCGGGCGGTCTTCATTGACTATTAGTCCCAAGACAACCCGCCTAGCACCCGGCGGAACAATATTCGTCTTTGAAGTCTTGGGCTCGAGATCGAAGCTCCGCAGCAGACCATAAATCCTTCTGGTTAAAACAGTCGCTGTCTCTCGCTTAAATTTAGCATCCCCGGACGAAAACGTTAGATCATCGGAATATCTTGTATAGACAAGACCATATTCTCCTGCGATTGACTCAGCTAGATTATCAAAGCCACGCATGGCAAGGTTGGCGAGCATCGGGCTTGTGGGAGCGCCTTGGGGAAGGTGCCCAAGATGGCGTACCCTATAATTTTTAATTTTATACTTCTCGGCGTCACGCGTGGTCCACCGACCAGCTTCTTTGCGATGACCTCGATCAGGCAGACGCGTTGATAGTCGTGCCATCTCAAAAGCGACTAGAGATTGATAGCCGCATTCCCGAAAAACCCGGTAGGCGCTGATCTCATCTATCGACTCGAAGAATCGCCGAATATCCACTTTCACAAGCCACTTACACCCGGCATGCATCTTGGCGCACCTCATGGGCGAGCACCCCTTTGCATAGGCATGGCTGGATACGTGCGGTTTAAGTGTTTGTAGGATGAACTGTTGAATCCATCTTTGGACGCGAAGCAAAGGCGGTTCGGGGATGCAAATGACCCGATAGCCCGTCGGCCTCTTCTTCATCGGGAATGAGCGATAGGCATCAGTTCGTCTTCCTACTACGTCCCGAAGGAAGTCGTATGGGACCTGTGTATGCTCCGCGAGATGTCTTAGCGAAAGTACTGCAGGAAAGCCTGCCTTCTGAACCGCATGCGCATCGCTCAGTGCTGCGATTAGTAGCTTAGGGTCGCAACCCTCCTTCTCTCCTTCGCGTTGATAAATAGTGGGCGGCCAGAGATCCATCTACTTTGGCTCCTTGGAGCTGAGGACGGGCACTCGCCCGCCCGCAGACTCGCGAGGACACAGGGGCGAGTGCCCGCCCTTGGTCTTTGCGGCTGCTTTGTCTATGAGGCGCGGCACTCCGCACCTCGTCCGGCGCTAGCCGCGCCGGAGGCCACCAGCATTCTGGCGGGGGTCACTAGATGGAGTCTCTGGTCGCCCTTAACGACCGTGGAAAATAAAAATCCGTGCACAATTCGACTGCTTCGCTTGGCGTTAGGCCCAGCTTGCGTGCGGCGGCAAGTTCATTAAGCCCTTGCTGCGTAATGCGATGCCCTGACGTTAGCCAGCCGGATTTTACACACTCATCCAGTAATTGCATTAAATGCGGATGAGTAACTCCAACGATTGCCGTCAGGATGCTCGGCCGCGTCAGGCGCTTCGCCGCAGCCGCCAGGATGAGCAACCGGAATCGACCTTCTGGCTGAACGTGCATTTGCCACGCGGTTTCGGCTAGGCGATCTTGGCCTATTCGCTTAAGCAGCTCCTGCGTCCGGGCTTTTTCGTCAATCGGTTCAGGCCATCGAGAGAAACCAGTACCAGGACGCTTTCGGAACAATGCCTTCCAGCCGTTCTTCCTTGAATCGGACCAAAGGATCGGAGGAGCCGTGTTCGGGCACTTGTGCTCAAATGCAAGCAATGTCAATGCGCCACGATACCCAAGTGGGATCTTCCACCGATTGGTTCGGCGGCTATATTCGCGGCACAACTCCTCAACGTCCTCCCGCTCTTTACTGCTCCACAGCGGTCCTCCGTACGGCAATACGCGAGCACAAATTACCTTGCTGACGTAATGATGCGACTCTACCTGCTTGATGCCTGCGGCAGTACCCGCAAATGCGAGAATCGTCAGGCGCAGGTGGTCCCGGGAGTGCCAACTTTTGATTGTCTTATGGCGGACAAACGCATCGATGAAGTCCATCATCCGCTTGCCGGACCCAATAACGTCATCGACGAGAAACACCTCACGGCTTTTAACAGAGCGCATGGAATGGATGCTTGGGTGATCAAGAAACGCTGACGTGCCGTCTTGGTTCACGATATCCCGGATCAGACCGGCGACGATACCCTCGCTCCCAATTCCAGCTCCATGCCCCACAGCATTGGGGCGGACCTCGGCGTTAGTCGGATCGAAATACAGAGTATCCCGAGTCGGGACCGTAAGGGTCGCCGCCGCGGATTGTGGCGATTCAGCTACTTCATCTTGATCGACTTCCTCGTCTTCATCGGCTTCACGTGCTGCAAAAAGAGGAATAGGCCTATTTGCGGAGGCGCGGGCGTGCCGCATGAGCGAAAATAGCCCGTTTTGGAACTGCGAGTGCGAGATCAGGATAAGGTGCTCTAGTAGGAATGCCGCCGTAGAACGGTCTTTCGCGTCAAACTGGCGCACCCAAGCATCTGCGTCGGGCGTAGCTCGGAGAAGATATTCACCCTTCTGCAACACCGGGTCGCCCTCAATGCAAGCTAAGACGTGCTAAATCGGAGTGAACAATCTAACCAAAACTACTCCGTCGAGCTAGTGGTCTTCGCCAAACGGCGTGTAACTCATAATCCGGCTAGGGGCACGCGACTTTCATTCGGACTCGAGCTTGATCATTGGCTTCCCAAGCCTCTCAAAACTTAATTTTCACCCCATCCTTCGCATGACCTCAACTGCCTTGGCCATGTCGCGCTCGGCGTAAACGGCGTCCGTGACCAGGGCGCTGGAATGCCCTAGGGCGATCTGTGCGGCCTCGAGGCCGAAGTCTCGGCGGATGCGGGTGCCCGCGGCGTGGCGGAGTTGGTGCGGGTGCCAGCGGTGCTTGCGACGCCAGGCCTTAAGTTCTTCCCAGCGCGGGCCCAGGCGCTTCTTCCACTCAGCCTCGGTCTCCCATCGCAGGCTTTTCTTCTTCCGGCCCTTGGCCTCGACGCGCTGACGCGCTAGCTCCTTGGGCGGCGGGAACGCGAGGTCGCAGCCACGCTGGATGGCGCGGTGGTAGCTGTCGCGGGTGTAGTGGTCGCCGGGCGTGTGTACGGGTTCGTCTGATCGGTTGCTGCCGGGCTTGTTGCCGCAGGACAGGGGCGTGGCGCGTTGCTCGTGCAGCTCGGCCCGGCGTTCAGCGTCCGCCTCGGAGGGTGAGAACAGGCAGGCGTCGACGGGCCGAGCGAGGAGGAAGGGCTGGATCACGGCCTGGGCCTTGGGGCCGAAGTAGATGGTGCGCGTCTTGCCGTGGTGGGCGGTTTTGTGTTCGTTGGGCGTGAAGGTCCAGACGTCGCCGGTGGTGTCGATGTCCTTTCGGCGAAGCTTGAAGATCTCGCCGCCGCGTGCGCCGGTGAGGCGCTGCAACTCAATCAGCGCCCAGACCTGCCGGCTGACATGCGGCTTGATCGCGTTGACCCGCTCGTCGGAGACCGGGCCGATGCGCTTGGGCTCGCGGGCCACGGTGCGTCCGCGCCGCAGGGTCTCCACGGCCTTGAGCCCCTGGTACACGGTGATCGGGATCATCTCCTGCCCGGCGGCCCATCGGAACATCGTGCAAAGCCGCTGGACCTGCTTGTTCACGTGCGGCCGGGCCCAGGGCTGGCGCGGCGGGTCGGCGCTGGGATCGCCGCTAACCATCGCGTCGCGCACCATGCGGAGGCGCTTGGGGCCGAAGGCCTCGGCGGGTGTCGAGCCGAACAATTGCCGGGTGATCTTGATCACCTGCGCGATGGTGTTGACCTCGGAGGCCGAGTATGTGCCCTGCGCCCAGCGCCAGTAGCGGCTCATCACCTCGACCACGGTCACGCCGTCGGCGGGGCCTGCGGGCGCGTTCGGCGGTTCGGGCAGACGCCGTCCGTTCGCTTCCCACTCGGCGAGGACCTGGTGGTACAACTCGCGGCTCTGCGGCGTGTTGTACTCGCCCAGCCAATAGTCGCGGCGCTGCTTGGTGAGCGAATCGGTGAGCGTGACCAGCGCTTGGGTATAGCCCTTGCGCTGACGGTAGGACGGGTGTTTCTTGGGCATCGCGGTGCTCCTAGAACGCGTTGCGCGGTGTAACACCGCGCGGTTTTGCGTTCGAAGGCCGCACCGACTCGGAAGACGGGTGTCCGCAACTCGCGGACTCGGCGGGATTTATCGAGAATGGGCGATGGGGGACTCGAACCCTCGACCTCACGCGTGTGAAGCGTGCGCTCTAGCCAACTGAGCTAATCGCCCTCAGATCCCGTTGGCCTCAAGACTTACGCAGCAGGTTGCGACAGCGTGCGGCCGGGGGTGGCTAAGTGCGGCATTTTAGCAGGCTTAGGCCCCCCTGCCAACCGCCCCGCTGCCGGGGCTACCACGGGCATTTGCTGCAGATTAAAGCCATTCTGCGCCTGGTCGAACCATGCGATATGCCCGACGAGTAATTGTGCCCGGCTGCCGGCCCTAATCAAGTTACCGACGAGATCGATTTTGAATAAGGGCTTAAGAACCTACTGTCTCAAACAGTCGACGATAATTATGTGCAGCATCGAGGTATTCATGAGCGATCGATCTTGCGATCTTGCAATGCCGGGGGTAGTCCTTGATCACTTCGTCTATCGCTGCGGCGGCTTCCTCGACTTTTGACACCGCAAAGAGTCCTTCGCCGACGGGCAGCACCTCGCTAAAGCCGGTGTCCTGAAGGATGACCGGTCTGCCCGAGGCGAGATACGCGGCACTGCGATCACTGAACCAGCCCGTCCTTGCTTCGACAAATACATGCTTTGTGATGCTGAACTCGCCGACAGAACAGTGGATGTATTGGTAGTAATCACGAACAGATCGCGTCACAGCCTGGGCATCATTTATCCTCCAGCCGAGCTGGCTAAGCCTTTCAATCGGCGCATCGCCGGATACCGCGACTTCAATAGGGGCTTGAGTCAATGCCGGCAGTGATTCAAACTGCTCAAAAGACTGAGCTTTCTGACCATAGACCTTGCCTTTGTATATCTGCGGCTTATGGGCCTGCCAGTTCATGATCGTGGTCCACGGTGCGTCCTTGGGCGGCGGAGAAACATCTTCAAACAAATGCGTGGATACCGGGTTAGGAAAAGGCAGCCAGGTATGGCCGGTATCGGGCGCACGGTGACTGGCGGTGTGTAGCAGCAGGCCGTTGCTGAAGTGGTGGGTGAACTGATCAACGTGCTTGAGTCGGGACGGCTCCAGTTTCATACGGATCTGTGTAAAGCCGGGCTCGCCATCGATCAGCACTCGGCGGCCAATGACATGCGCCAGATCAAGCCAAGCGCCGTGGTTGCCGATGTCGATGAAGATATCCGCCGAGTTGATCTTCTCGATGAGTGCCTTTTCAGTCATGCCGTGGTACTGATCATGAACATCACGAAAGACGTAGCTATCTTCTAGTCCGTAGGGCTTTAGAAGTTCGCGGACAATCTCTAACCCCCGCACAGGGTCATCGCTGACTCGCCCCGATTGGATATCGAAACACGCATTCGTATAGTTCGCGCGTTCGACGATTGTCAGATCGCAGCCCAGCTGCTTGAGGCCGACGATGTGCTGCATGGCCCAGGACAGCATCCCGCCCAGCGGGTAGCGTGTCATATAGGTTGCCAAGACGACGCGCATCAGGTCGATTCCTCGGGGCCTGCCTGAATGCTGGAGCGTAGATAGTCACCGAGTTGTGCTTGTATCCCGGCAAGCGATTTTTTTGCTGCCGATCGGCAGGCTTCGGCATCGAGCTTGGCCTGCGGGGTCTGGGCGTATCTGACCGCCTCGGCCAGCCATTCGCAGGTGAGCTTCTCGCCCTCGATACACCTGCCCCAGCCGATCTGCCTGCTTTGCGCGATCACCTTAGCCCCGCCGGCGATCGGATCAATCACAATCGGCGGCACGCCATTTTTCAGGGACAGCACAGTGCCATGCAGCCGGGTCGTCACGGTAAAGTCCATCGCGGCAATCATGGTCTCGATCTGACCGATCGAGTTGAGTCCGGTCGCGTTGCGATCAAGCCTTGTATCGATCGGAACAACCGCCGCGTCGATCTTGGCGAGTTCTGAACGGATCAGCCGGTCGACTTCTTCGTGCCTGCACCTGCTGCCGTATTCTTTTTGCTTGTGAACGAGTATGAGCCCGATCTTCGGGACGTGAATCGAATCGGCGAGGAACACCATGTCCGCACGCTTGGTCTTATCGCTATCTCGCTCGATGAGAAAATCGAAGGGGTTCCAGTCGTCGATTTTTTCCAGCATCGTTAGGTTCAGCCCGATCCACTTGCACCCCGCGAACCGCTCCATCATTTCATTGATCGGCCAGCCACTGCCGAAAGGCCCGCACACGAATAGGACGTGCGAATAGTCGGCAGGATCCACTTCTGCCAGCCTGACATCACCAACGAATGGCGCTTCAGCAGCGATATCAAAATCAATGCCCCCGCCCTTGAGCCACTTCGAGGCCAGATCGAGCGCAAGCATATCACCGGCAGATGCACCCATCTGATCGAAACTAAACCATCCTGCGATCAAGACCTTCAACGTTGTCTCCTGCGGTGTATGTTCGGTGCTGTAGTTTGGCACGCTATTGATTATTTTTACGACTGGAAGTCGACTGAGAGCAGTTCGCGGTCGCCGAGGCCAGGAATTTCTGCAGGACTCGGTCGCCGTCAAAATACTCGTTTGCGATCTGGCGTGCCTCCCTGCAGTACCGTGGGTAGTCCGACTCGATCCGATCGAGTTGAGCCAGCGCCTGCTGCGGATCCGTGAATGCGCCGATGGCCGAGTCGGTCGGGAGCCACCTGGAAAAGCCGGTGTCCTGTACAACGACGGGTCTTCCGCTGGCGAGGTAGCAGGCGGAGCGCTCACTAAACCAGCCCGATCCACTGACCACGTAGCCATGCTTTGCCAGCGAGAACTCGCCGCGTGATCGGCTGAGGTAGTCGGTGAATTCAGGCAGCTCGAGAGAGACAGGGAGCGGGTCGCGCAGCTTCCAGCCTGAGCGAGTGAGCTTGTCACGCGTCGGCCCGTCACCGCCCTTGAGCGCGATCTCCAGACCCGCCTTCGTTTTCAATGGCAGATCGAAGTAGTCCGGGAATGAGTAATCTTTCGAATGGTATTCGACCCCTTCCCACACCGCCGGTGGATAACTCTGCCACTGCATCACCGTCGTATAGTTGCGAGACCACGTCACATTGCCATTCTCCGCCGTCGGCCAGTTCGACATCACCACCGGAGGGACGGTCGGCTTCCAGTCAATCCCGTCATCCGGGACCGAGCAGGTCGGCTTGCCCCAATTACAAGCGTAAGTGTAAAAGCGGTTGTGCATCGCCGCATTCGCTCGCTTGGCATCGTCTCGCAGATGTTTGACCTGAGTAAAGACGGGGTCCTGCTCGATGAAGATGCGCAGCGGCACATCTTGTAAACCCATCTGCAGATCGTTGGAGCCGCAGAGATTAATAACGATGTCGGCATCAGCGATCGCATTCGAGACGTCAGGGCTCAGGGGCCCAAGCCACGCCTTTTGAAGCATATCGTAATACGCCCACTTTTCAGAAAAGCCAAGCGGCTTGAACAGGCGCTCGGTGAATGCCAGGCCGTACTGCGGATCGCTGGTGGAATAGCCTGTCCTGGGGTTGAAGCAGCAGTCCCAGTCCCTGCCGAACTCGAGGTAGCAGACATCGTGACCAAGCCGCGCGAGCCCGCAGAGGTATTGCACGCTGTTGGCGACCATCCCCGCCATGGGGAATCGGACAGCAAAGCCAAGGACGAGTATCCGCATGCAATTCAACCTGCCAAGCCTGGCGAGACATCGCAGCTTAGCCGGCGCCTCCTTTCATCATCGGCTTGGTGCGGGTCATCACATCTGACGTATCTTCACGCATCGCGGTGTCGATGAATTGCTTGAGCACCTTTCCTGCATCAAAGTATTCTTGCGCGATTTCGAGCGCAGCGTCCGCCTGGACTGCGGGATCACTGATGATCGCCTCGACACCTGCAACGGCTTGCTGTTCATTTGAAAAAGCAAAGACGCCCGCTCCCGAGGGGATGTACCTCGTAAAGCCGGTGTCCTGCACAACCGCCGGAACACCCAGCGCGAGGTAGCACGCGGTGCGGCAGGAGAACCATCCGCTGTTGCTGGCGACGTAGGCGTGCTTGGCAACGCTGAATTCTGCGGTCGCGGTGGCGATGTAATCGCGATAGACGCCGGGCTCGCTGGATACCGCAAGCGCGTCGATCGGGTTCCAGCCGTGCGCGGTCAGCCGGTCGCGCGGGACGGCACCGCTGATAGCCAGTTCGATCGGTAGCTTGAGCTTCGCGGGCAGATCGATGAAGCGCTCAAACTCCATTGACTTGCCGCCATAGGTCTTGCCGCCGATCTGAACGCTGACCTCGTGCGGGTTCCAGGAAGCGACGGTATTGAGCACCGGCCGACGCTGTGATATCGGGACGACGTGCGGAGCGAATCGATCGATCGTGATCGGTTGACGGGTCGGGCGCCAAGGGATTAATTCGTGCGGGATCAGACAGTCGGGCTTCCCGACGTTTTCGCCAAAGCTCAGGAACACGTCGTGCTTCCTGAGCCACGCAACATGCTCAAGAGCCGAGGCATGGTTCGGCGAATCGGGATCGCTAGCCGGAGCGAGTTTGGCCTGGGTGTACATCGGGTCCGAGTCGACAAACGCGACGCGCTTGGCCTCAAAGTACTCATCCCGCATCACGCACGACGCAGAGAGATGAATAAACAGGTCCGCGGTCCTGCAGAACTCGATCGCCTTTTCACCCGGCATGCCAAACACATTGTCGTTTCCGTCACGGAAAGACCACCGCTCGTTGAGCTCGGGCATGTATCGCCGGATATTCTCCGACAGGCGCTTGGCGTTATCGTGGCCGGTCTCGACGAAGGTCCCCGCCTCGGGCAAGTAGCACCACTTGCCGGTGTCTTCGAGGTACAGCGCGTCGTGGCCGAGCCGGTGAAAACCTAGCACGTACTGGAGGTAGTCCCAGAACACGCCCCCGTACGGAAAGGTCGCAGCATAACCCGTCACCACAATTCGCACTGAGTCGGCTCCTCTTTAACGCGCGCTCACGGCTGAGTTCAGACTGTCGCGCACTGTCCTTACAATCTCTGCTTTCAGATCAGCGAGCCTGGCTAACGCGATCTGGCGCGAATGTTCGACACGCTGCTTGATCGCAGGGTCCAGACACTGAGCCACAGCATGCATCAGCCACTGCTCTGACAGCTGATCGGGCGTAGTGAAAACAGGCCAGTCAATACTTTTAGCCTGAGCGACCACCTTCGCTCCGCCTGCAATCGGATCCACTGCGACCGCGGGCACGCCGTTACGCAGTGCCATAACCAGGCCGTGCATACGCGTTGTCACGACCATATCCATCCGCGCGATCAATGCATTGATTTGCTCGGGTGTTTTCAGCCCCCCCGCGTTCTGCTCCAGACAGGTATCGATCGGCACACAGGCGACACCAAGGTCCGACAGCACCTGCTTGATCAGGGCATTTGCCTGGGCGTGCTTGCCGCGTTGGCCGTACTCCTTCTGCGGGTGCACCAGCAACAAACCTACAACCGGGACATCGCTGACGCGCGAAGCGAAGACCAGGTCGGGCCTGTGCGCACGATCACTATCACGTTCTAAAAGCACATCAAACGGGTTGTATTCCTCGATGCTTGCGATCATCGAGAGGTTCACACCGATCGTTTTACAGCGGCTAAACGTCTGCAGGATGTCCCTGGCATAGAGATTGTCATTGAAGGGGCCACAGACAAAAACCAGGTGCGTGTACTGCACGGGGTCCAGCGTTTTCCAATCGAGTGCGGGGCCGATCGTTGCCGACCGCGCGATGTCGTGCTCGAGCCCGGCTTCGTCGAGCCATCGGCTCAATACCTCGCAGGCCATGACGTCCCCCGCGGTCGCGTTGCAATCCGCCCAGCTGAACCAGCCGGCAATCAACGCGCGCGGACGCGGACGGATAGTGTCTGTTTGCGTGTGCATCAAACCGGTTCCTGACCTGCTAACGCCTCGCGTGTGGGTTTGGACTGCAGGTCCTGCTGCTCTACGAAATGACGGTAGCGCCCCCGCTCCTGCATAAGGCTCTGATGGTTGCCTTGCTCGATCAGCCTGCCGTTTTCAAGCACAATGATATTGTCCGCCGCGCGAATCGTCGATAGGCGGTGAGCGATGACAAATGTCGTGCGTCCCTTCATCAGCTCACGGATGGCCGAAAGGATATCTGCTTCCGTCTTGGAATCGAGCGCGCTGGTCGGCTCGTCCAGGATGAGGATCGGCGAGTCACGGAGAAACGCACGCGCGATCGCGATGCGCTGGCGCTCGCCGCCGGAGAGTGTCTGCCCACGTTCGCCGACAATCGAGTCGTAGCCCTTGGGCAGCTGCGAGATGAACTGGTGCGCGTTGGCCGCCTTGGCCGCCGCGATGACCTGCTCATCGGTCGCGTCCGGCCGGGCATAACTGATGTTCTCACGGATGCTGGTGGCAAAGAGCACCGAGTCCTGGAGTACCAGCGAATATTGATTGCGCAGGTCCGCCAGTTTGTAATCACGCAGGTCGATCCCGTCGAGCAGGATCCGCCCCTGCGCAGGGTCGTAATGACGGATCAGCAGGTTCACGATCGTGGACTTACCCGCGCCGGTGTGTCCGACCAGGCCGATCATCTGGCCGGGCTCGACCGAGAAGCTGACGCCGCTAAGTACATGCTTTACTTTGTCGTAGTTGAAGCCGACATCTTCAAAAACGACGGCACCCTTTGCTTTGTCGATGGATAGCGCGTTGGGTTTTTCATCGACGTCGGGCGTAGCATCGAGGAGTGCAAACGAGCGTTCGGCGCTGGTCAGGGATTTCTGCATCGTGGTGAGCTGAGAGCTGACCATTTGTAGCGGCGCATTGATCTGGGCCAGGTAGGTCCAGACCAACAGCAACTCGCCGACGGAGATAACACCTCTCTGCACGTTCCTTACGCCAAGAAAAAGGATGGCACCCGATCCCGCGAGCAGGACCAGCGTCGTGCTCAGTTCAAAGAGGCACTGGCTCAGAGACACGCGGATGATCCTGCGCATGCTGCCCGTGGCTTCGTGAACAAAACGGTCGTGTTCACGTTTCTCCTGCCCGAAGGCCTTGACGACTCGTAGTGCGCCGATGGTTTCCTGGATGACGCTCATGGCCGAGCTTTCGCGTTCGGCCACATCACGCCAGCCCGCACGCAGGATCGGCGACCATCGCTTGACAAGGATCAAAAGCGCCGGGCAAAGCACCAATGAAATCAGCGCGAGTTGCCAATCAATCGCGAACATAACGCTGAACATCCCGCAGAGCATCAGCATGTTGGAGATGAACGGGATCACGCCGTCCATCGTGAATTGTCTTACCGCGGGGGCGTCGTACTGGATGCGGTAGGTCGTGTCGGTGCTGCCGGATTTGTCGTGATACTGAAGTGAGAGCCGCTGAGCGTGTCCAAACAGCAACGCACGGAAGTCGAGGATCATCCGCTGGCTGGTGTAGCACTTGAGCAGGTAGAGGGTGATGTTGAGTGTCGCGCTCGCAAGGCCGACAAAAATCAGGATGCCCAGGGCAAGCCAGAGCATCGAGCCCGTGCTACCCTGCCACGATTGCGGCGTGACCTGCTGAAGCCAGCCGGGCAGCTGCTTGTCACCGATAACGCTGTCCACGGCAATAGCGAGGGGGACGGGCACCATCAGCTTCAAAGGCGTATAGACAAAAGTCAACAGTCCGATCATGCTCAGGTGGGGCCAGCAGCGTCTCGCCTGCAGGATCAGCCTGCGATAAAGCGTAATGTCTCGTGATGCGAAAAAATTTGGCATAAACTGGGTTTTCCGGGCGACCTCATCGGATCAACCCTCCAACGGCGGCGAGTCACCGCATCTGCATGGAATCTCTATTTACATTCATCGATTTCTAATTTGGCCTGAGGACTGGAACCGTAAGCTATTCCGCTTCCATTCCATGCTCGGCCAGATGTTTAGTCGCATCGCGGAGCGCGCACATCGCCGCAACAACGTCTCCGATTGCACGCAGCAGCAATGAACCTCCGCCGATGATCAGAAGCGTCCCGGAAAGCCATGCGCCGAGCGTAATCATCACGAAGCCGCCCAGCATCAGTAGGGCTGAGATGGCGACAACGAACCTGCTGATGTTCGGGTGCTGCTTGATTAATAGCATCTGCTTGCCGTGGCCATGCTCTTCAACCGCAAGCAGCAGCCTGACCGAACCGAAGATCCCGCCGTGCGTCTTGAGGTCCCAAGAGTCGAAGCTGCCCCCGCGTTCAGGATGCGTGCCGAGCTTGTGGAGCCCCGCTTCGATGCTGGACAGCACCGACTCGGGCCCCATCCACTTCTCCTGCCATATCCGGATCACGCGGGTCCTTGGGATACACCATCTCCGCGTCGTGCTCGGGCGACGCCATGGCGTCAAACCTTGTGCGATTCGGCCCTCGAGGCGTACCACCGGCTGCGCCAGGTGCAGGTAAGCGATAATCAATCGCAGCCTGATTCGGTATAAGCGGCCCTGTCGTCCGCGCACTTCGATCCGCTTGGCGGTGAGAAGCGCCTGAGCGATTGGCGTAAGCACCATAGCCAGGCCGAGCATGGCGATAAAGAGCGACGGACCCCACATCACGCCGGGCACAGCCATGATCGCCGCAGCGATGATCAGCAGGTACCACTCGGGCATCATCGGCAAGTAGTGCAGCATGCCCGGCGGGCGGGTGTAGAGCGTTTGGAAGAGGTTTGTTCCCCAGACGCCGTGGTAGATGCGCGACGGCTTGAGCATGAGCGGTGAAGTCAACCCCGGTCCGTAGATCCGTCCACCCCAGGCGATGTGGCCCAGCGAGTTGTACTTCTGAGGCCACTTCTTCTGCAGCATCGCTTCGGCCCGGCCGTAGTTGTTCTGCTGCCGGAGGTAGCCCTTGATCGAGTCGCGCCGGTGGTGCCAGACCATGGCGGCGGGGTTGAACGCGATCTGTCCGCATTTCTCCTGGATACGCCAGCACAAGTCGACGTCGTCGCCGGCGATACGGAACTGTGTATCGCATCCGCCCACCTCTTCGAGCGCCCGCTTAAGGAACGCCATGTTGCACCCGGGGATGTGCTCGGCGATCTCGTCGTCGACAAGCACATGGTTCGGGCCACCCGGAGAATGCGCGACACAGAACGCGGCGTCGTTGTCCTTAGGCACAGGGAGGTTGGGTCCTCCCACAGCGACACAGTCCTTGCGCGTGAACGTGTCCGCCATGTACAGCAGCCAGTGCGGATCGGGGTATGCATCGTCATCGAGGTACGCGACGATCTTTCCTTCTGCGGCACGCATGCCAACGTTACGTGCGTTGCTCAGGCCGCCGTTAGGAATATCGATCTGTCGGATATTGACCCACTCAGCCAACTCTTGTCTGACGTTCGTGATGATGGTCGGTGTTATGTCCTGCGAGCCGTCGTTGACCACGACGACTTCAAAGTCCGGGTACACCACCCGCTTCATTGAACGGAGGGTTTCTTCGATTGTTTTCGAGCCGTTGTAGGTGCAGATCACCACACTGATCTTCGGCCAGGCGCGGTCCATCGAGAAAGGCACGTGATTGAAGGCACGCCTCACCGATTCAAGCGCCAGCTTGGGCTCGCCCGAGCGCGTGGTCAGCCCGAAATCCCAGTCGTTGATATCCATGCCCCCGCGGTGCCAACGGTCGGTCCATGAGAAGATGAAGGTACCCGCCGTGCCCGCGGCATAGGACTGCTCGATCTGCCAACTCAAGACTTCGGCCTGCTTCTGCTCACCGTTACGCAGGCTGTCCAGACCGACCTCGCCCATCAACAGCGGACGATTATCCGCCAGCGTCTGCAGACGTGCGAGATAGTTCCTGAGCACCTGCGGTTTTTCGAGGTAAACATTGAAGCACTGGAAATCGAGGAACGCGTTCTCAAGGTACTCGGTCGTTGGAAAATTGACGTACGTCACCATCGCGGTGCGGTCTTCAGCCTTGATCGCGAGGTAAAGCTTCTTTAGGAATCTTTCAATTTTTACTTTGCCGTACCAGCGAACAATGCTCGGCGGGATTTCATTGCCTACCGCGTAAGCAAAAATAGCGGGATGCCCACAGAACGACCTGGCCGTGTCGCGGACCTTTTTTACTATTGAGGAAACACGGTCCCTCTGATCGAGGAAACTGATGTGCTGCTCCCAAGGGATACCAATGAAGACGCGCAGCCCGTTCTCCTGCGCTTTATCGAGCAGCCATTTCGGCGGCACGGTGTAGACACGGACCGTATTCAGGCCCATCTCCGCCATCATCGCGAAGTCGATCGCGACCTGTTCTGGTGTGCCGTACTCCCCCCACCGCTCATCGGGCGCAAACGGACCGTAGGTCACACCTTTGACGTAGTACTTCAGATCCTCGACAAAGAAAAACTTCCCACGGATATGCGGGCGCACCATGTTTAAGGTGCTGGGTTTCTGTGTAATAGACTTCGTCTGTGTAAGACTCAATACAGAGTCCAACACAACAGGTTGCTCGATCGATGTCATATCTCATCACTCCACGCACGTCGGGCAGCTCAGCAAGGCAGGCATGAGGGCTGGCTGACACCTATCACATCCCATTAAAAATGAGATGTTTGCACAATAGTACAAACAGCGTACCAGATACCGGGGAGAATTAAAATACCCAATGGTTAAAGAGCGAACTCATAACCCGTAAGGCATTTCCCTGATATCCGATACGCTGCCCTTAAAATCGGCCGAATGAAAACCCCAATCTAGCCCTTTTGACCCCTATTCGGGCCCGGACGGGGGTTGAACTACCTTTATAACAACTAATCGTTCAGCGCCGCCGACGGGCGAAAGCCATGCCTCCCATGCCTAACAGTGCCAGCGACGAGGGCTCGGGCAATACCGCGCTCTCCCAGGTCGACCCGATCCGGAGGTTATCGACGTAGGTGTCTTGGGTGTTGTTAAGGTTGTAGATGGCGTACCACATCTGCGTGAAGCCGATGCTGGTATAGCCCAGTTCTTTCGATGTAACGACCTGCGGGATGCTCGATTCATCCGTTGGGTTAAGCCAGACGGTCCACTGCTCGGTACCAAACGCGTCGAAGTCGAGCCGGCCGACCAGTTTGTAGGATTGGCCCGGGGTCCAATTGGTCACCGTGAAGGTGGTGCCGTCGTAGATACCATCCAGCGAGGAACCGATCCGCACAAACTCGGTGCCGGAAGAGTTGTACTTGTACACCGAGAACATCGCGCCCTTGGAGGCCATGTTGCTGGCCTGATCGGAGAAGCCGATGTTAAGCCAGGCGTACGCGTCATCAAGAACCCCGACCCGGCTACCCATCTCGCCGGGCGTGATCTCAAAAGACATATAAACCGAAGAGGTGGCGAGCGGCGAGGTCAGCGACCGCTGGACGTCCCAGTCCTGGTAGCCATAAGCTGTTTGATTCGTCAGATCGATCTTGAGCTGATTCGACTCGACCCGAAACGGAAGTACAGACGGAGGAGTACCGGTCAGCGACGCCGGGCCGGGCTGCCAGGGCCCGGTCCATTCGCCGACCGATCCCTGACCATCAAGGACGCCATCGGGGTAATCGAAAGTCTCTAACGCGGCCGGGGCCTGCATGGCCGACAGGCTGCAGAGCGCGATCGCGGCCAGGGGTCGGACGAGGCGGCGTGCGCCCACGTGATTGAACTGACAGACGGATTGCATTTCTTTTCCACTCATATTTCTTTTCACCTTGTTTTTACTTGAAATTCTTGCAGGCGGGTTTTACTTAAACGGGTCCCAGTACTTGTCTTCATTCAGCGGGTCAATGTGCTCTGTTCCGATTGAATCGGCGTGTCCATCCACAAAAACGGCATTGCCTTTATCATTGCTGTGGCGCAGTTGCGGGACACCAAAGCCAGCAGGTCTTGCCGGGTCGCCGGGACGCATCACGTAGGCGAACAAAGCCTCGGGCCCGCCATCGGGCACACCGTGATCCATAAAGCTCATGATTTCGGTCGGCCGCTTCACTCGGCTGTAGTCAAGCCCAATCAGTTTGTAGGGGCCGTTGGGATAGACGTGCGGATATGCCTTGGGTGGGTTCCTGACCGGAGCGAGCAGGTACTGCCAGTTGTAGCCGTAGCTGGAGGTGTAGACCCCTTGTTTGAAATCAACATGAGAAGGACACACCCAGATGCCCTTACCCCAATCCTGCCCCGTTTGATCGTCGAGGAAGCCCGCCAGGTCGCCGCCTAAACCGTTAGAGCCCGAGTCGGGCAGGCCGTCCCGGTTGTCAGCTGCGTAGTTGGCGATAGCCAGGCCGAGCTGCTTGACGTTGCTTTTGCAGCTGCTGTCCTGCGCGGACCTGCGAGCCGCGCCTAGAGCTGGCAACAGGATCGCGATCAGCAGCGCGATAATAGAAATAACTACCAGCAGCTCGATAAGTGTAAAAGCAAAACCGCGCGACGGTGTTTTTCTGAGAACGTACATGTTGTGACTGTCCTTTTCTTCCCTACTTGCTACCACACTTAAACTTCTGGTTTGAACATAGTGTTTAAGCAGGCGAGTCCATCGTCCATGGACTACCCGCATAAGTTAACTCGTTTTTGTTAGAAAACAATATGCCACGGCTTATCCACAAGAAAATAATCCTATTTAAGTAGATGAATTACATGGCTGCACCTCACAATTCGAAGCGGATGTGTGAAGCTAGGCAAAATTGATGCCAGAAAGAATAGAATTTGCCCCGTACAGGCCAAGGCAGCGGTCGCGCGGTAAGCTCAATAGCCTGTCCCGATGACCGACGGTCGGCACGAAACCGGCAAGACCCTGGCGAGCGAATATGAATTATCGAAGTGTCGCGACACTTAGCCGGGCAATTGCATATTGGCTCGAGCGACTGCCTCATGACTGGGACCTGATCGTCGGAATCCCTCGCAGCGGTATGCTGCCGGCTTCACTGCTGGCGCTTCAGTTCAACGTCCCTATTGCCGACTTCGACGGCTATCTCGAGGGCCGAACCCTCGGCAGCGGACGACGCGCACCGCATCGCGCCGGTGCCCCGGTCCAAAAGAAGGTCCTCATCATCGACGACAGCGTCAACACCGGCGTGCAGATCAGCAAGGCCCGCGCACGTCTGGCAGAAGCAAACATCCGTGACGATGTCTACTTCGCAGCGGTCTTTGTTACACCCGGCGCTCAAAAGCACGTGGACTATTGGTGCGAGCTGATCGAATACCCCAGGCTGTTCGAGTGGAACATCATGCACCACTCACTGCTGCTGACCAGCTGCCTCGATATCGACGGCGTGCTCTGCCGCGACCCCAATCAAAAAGAGAACGACGACGGCAACCAATACACCAACTTCCTCAATGTCGCAGACCCCAGGTTCCTGCCATCGGTACCCGTCGGCTGGCTGGTGACCAGCCGGCTTGAAAAGTATCGTCCGCAGACCGAGGCGTGGATGGCACGCCACGGCATCAGCTACCGACAACTCATCATGATGCAGGCCAAATCAAAAGATGAGCGCATCGCCTCGGGCGGGCATGCTGAACACAAGGCCAACGCCTATCTCCAGACCGGCGCCGACCTGTTTATCGAAAGCTCGGTCATCCAGGCGGTGGAGATCGCGGCACGCTCGGGCAAACCCGTGTTCTGTACCGAAACAATGGAGATGGTTCCGCCCCCGAAAGGTAGCGGCGGCGGGTTTGCTCATTTCAGCTCTATGGCCGGGCAAGGCCAGCACCCTGCTCAGTCGGCACAGCATGAACCCAGTGACTGGTCGGGCATGCTTCAACTGGCCGTTGGTGAGATTTTGTCTGCGGTTCCACAGGGCGATGCGTTCGTGCTGATCGACAACGACCAGCTTGGCATGCACCGGGTCTTCGCGGGCAGGCGGCCGATCCCATTCCTTGAAGTAGCAGGCCAATACGCGGGCCCGCCGGCCGACAGCGACAGCGCGATCAAAGCGTTTGATCAGGTCATACACGACAAACGTCCGACCCGCCTGGTACTCGCCTGGCCGGCGTTCTGGTGGCGTGAGCACTATCAAGCCTTCACCGGGCACCTGCTGGATCGCTACCCGGTTTTACTCAACAACAAGCGCGTGCTGATCCTTGACCTGACACGGAGCGTTTAATGAGCAAACTGCGCATCTGCATCGTCAGCCAGGAGTTCCCGCCGGAGACCGGCCGCGGCGGGATCGCCACGCAGTCCTCCCTCAAGGCCCGGGGCCTGGCGGCTCGCGGCCACGACATCACCGTGCTGAGCATGACCCACGATGAAAACCCGCGGACCTACGACTACCACGGCGCAACCGTGCACCGCATGCTCTTCCCGCCCATGCCTGTGCCATCCTTCGATATCTCCAGCCACTGGCTGACCTACAGCGCCGGCGTCGCGGCATGGCTCAACGCCTTCGGGCAGGAACGCCCCTTCGACATCATCCACTTCCCGGAATACGCCGGCGAAGGATTCATCTGGCTTACCGACACCTTTGAACACACCAAGATGAAGTACGTCGTGCAGATGCACGGCCCGCTTGCCATGATCGCCGAGCACACCGGCTGGCCCTCAGGAACCGCGTACCAGGTCGGCACCTTCATGGAGCGGATGTCCGTCAACTGCTGCCACCTGCTCATGGCATCGAGCTACAACACCGCGTGCTACTGCGCAAAACACTACGGCATCGACGCACAGAAGGTCAACGTCCTGCACTCGGGCGTCGATATCGAACGCTTCAAGCCCATGCCCAAGACCGACGGCCCGGGCGCTCCACGCATCCTCTTCATCGGGAAGATCGTCCACGCCAAGGGCGCAGAGACCCTCATCCACAGCGTCCTTCGCCTGCGCAAGCAATTCCCCAGCATCATCCTCCGTGCGATCGGTCGTGAGGATGAAAAGCTCGCCACGAACCTGCGCAAAGACATCGCCGACGCGGGCGCTCAGGCCAACTTTGAGCTGCTCGGACAGGTCCCCCACAGCGAACTGCATGAGCACCTCGCGTGGTGCGATTTCTTCGCCGGGCCGTCCGTCTTCGAGCCGGGCCCGGGCAATGTCTACCTTGAAGCGATGGCGTGCGGTCGTGCGGTCATCGCCTGCGACAGCGGCGGGACGCCGGAGGTGGTCCTCGATCAAAAGACCGGGCTGCTCATCCCGCCGGGAAACATCGACGCGTTGACACAGGCGATATCAACGCTCGCTCAAGACCCTGCGCTGTGCAAGAAGCTCGGCGAGAACGGCCGCGCATGGGTACGCGACACATTTTCTGAAGAGCGCTATCTGGACAAGGTCGAGAAGGCTTATCTCGACCTTGTTCGGCAGTAATCGCATCACCAAGGCGGTACGACCCGGGGTTGCCGATTCGGCCATGAAGGTCGCCTGTCGTTCTAGGCCAGGATCTCTTTCACAACGTGCGCCTCTTCGACACCGGTGAGGCGCTGCGAGAGGCCCTGGTACTTGAAGGTCAGACGCTCGTGGTCGATGCCCATCTGATGCAGGATGGTGGCGTTCAGATCGCGGATGTGTACGCCGCCATCGACAACGTTGTAGCAGTAGTCGTCGGTGATGCCGTGCTCGACGCCGCCCTTGATCCCGCCGCCTGCAAGCCACATCGAGAAGCATCGGCCGTGGTGGTCGCGGCCGGCGTTGAGCTTACCCTGGCTGTAGGCGGTGCGACCGAACTCGCCGCCCCAGATGACCAGCGTGTCGTCCAAGAGGCCCCGCTGCTTCAGATCAGTCACCAGCGCGGCCGAGGCCTGGTCGGTGTCCTTGCACTGGTTGGTCAGGTGAGGGACGAGCGAGAGGTGCTGGTCCCAGCCGCGGTGGAAGAGCTGAACAAAGCGCACGCCGCGCTCGATCATGCGCCGCGCGAGCAGACAGTTGGCTGCATAAGTGCCGGGCCTGCGCGCATCCTCGCCGTAGAGCTCGAAGACCCAGTCCGGCTCCGTTGACAGGTCCGCCAGATCAGGCACCGAGGTCTGCATGCGGTAGGCCATCTCGTACTGCGCGATGCGCGCCTCGATCTCGGGGTCGCCGCTGGTCTGCGCGCGCTGCGTGTTGAGCGCAGCCAGTGCGTCGAGCTGGTCGCGCCGCAGCTCGCGGTCGACGCCATCGGGGTTGTTCAGGTGCATGACCGGGTCGGCGCCGGATCGCAGGCGTACGCCCTGGTGCTCGCTGGGAAGGTACCCGCTGCCCCAGAGCCGAGAGAAGATCGGCTGGCCGGGGTTCTTGCCGGTGCCCTGGCTGATGAGGACCATGTAGGCGGGCAGGTTTTCGTTCTCCGAGCCCAGGCCGTAGCTCAGCCATGCGCCCAGCGATGCGTGGCCGACCTGCTGACTTCCGGTGTTGATGTAAGTGATGCCGGGGTCGTGATTGATCGCCTCGGTGTTGACGGCCTTGAGGACGGCGATGTCATCAACGATGCCCGCGGTGTAGGGGATCAACTCGCTGCCGACCGAGCGCCCGCACCTGCCGTGCTGCTTGAACGGCTTGATGGGTGCGTTAACCAAAAACTCCTTCTGGCCCGAGGTCATGCCGGTGACGCGCTGGGTCCCCTTGACCGAGTCGGGCAGCGGTTTGCCGTGCATGAGGTTGAGGTTTGGTTTGTAGTCCCAGAGGTCGATGTGGCTGGGTCCGCCGGACTGGAAGAGGTAGATGGCGCGTTTGGCCTTGGGGTTGAAGTGAGGCAGTCCGGGCAGGCCGAGGTCTTTAGGTGTGCCGGGCGAGATGGTTTCCGCGTAGGCGAGCGGTCCCAGCAGGGACGCGAGCGCCGCGGCGCCGACGCCGTTGCGGACGTGGTTGAAGAGCTGACGCCGGGTAATCGCGCGGTTGTATTGGGTGACCGGGTCCATGAGCTTGTTCCGTGATTACTCGCGCGTGATGGTTTCGTCGAGGTTGAGGATGACGGCGGCGACGGAGGTCCATGCGGCGAGCTCGGGGCTGTTCTCGCCGACGAGTTTTACCGCGGCTTCGGGGTCATTCATGAATTTAGTCATCGCATTGTGATGGTGAACTAGCAAAACCTCTCGTTCGCGCGGCTCGAGGAACCGCGCGGTGGCGCGTTTAAACATGTAGTCGAGCCTCTGCATGCGACTCTTGCCGGCTTCTCTAATCGCCAGACGCGCGAGCGATTTCGCGGCATCGACGTACTCGGGGTCGTTGAGGAGCACCAGGGCCTGCAATGGCGTGTTGGTACGTGACCGCAGAACGGTGCAGACCTCGCGCGAGGGCGCATCGAAGGCCGAGAGCGAGGGGGGCGGGCTGGTGCGCTTCCAGAAGGTGTACATGCTTCGCCGGTGTAAGCTCGAACCCTCGCTGGGATAAAAAGCCTGGGCGGTAAACGGCTTTTCATAGCCGAAGTGGCTGACCTCACGCCACAGGCCAAAGGGCTGCGCGGGGTAGACGCTGGGCCCGGCGATGCGCGGGTCGAGCTGGCCCGAGATCGCCAGCGCGTTGTCACGGATGAACTCTGCCGGCAGGCGGAAGCGTGTCATGCGAGCGAGCAGTGTGTTGTCGCGGTCGCGCTCGAGCAGTTCGTCGGAGACCTCCGACGACTGCTGATAGGTAGACGACATCACGATCAGCTTGACGAGCTTCTTGGTGTCCCAGCCGCTGTCGATGTACCGCGTCGCGAGATAGTCCAGCAGCTCGGGGTGCGAGGGGTAGCTGCCCTGCATGCCAAAGTCATTGAGCGTGGTGACCAGGCCGCTGCCGAAAAACATCTGCCAGGTGCGGTTGACGGCTACGCGCGCGGTAAGCGGGTGGTCCGGGCCGACCAGCCAGCGGGCGAGTTCCAGACGAGTCGGCGCAGCGCCGACGCGATCGGGCAGCGACGGGAACACCGCCGGCACGCCCGCGGTCACAGGCTGGTTCATATCGGGCTGATCGTACGCCCCGCGTGTCAGCACAAAAGTCTTCGCGGGCCCCTTCTCCTGCATCACCATGACCGACGGCTTGCCCGCCTTGAGTTCTTGCTCAAGGATCTTGATCTCGGTCTTGATCACATTGATGTGACGGTCCCACAACTCGGTCGTCTTGCTGAATGCCTCGTTGATCACGCCCCACTGCTCGTCGGTCCGTTCCATCGCAGGGACCTTAAGCGACTCGAGCAGCGGTTCTTCTGCCGACGCGATCGCCTGGGCCTCCCACTTCGCACGCGGGACGACCATCTCCGGCGGGTGCAGGAGGTATCGCTGCAGGGTCGCGATACGATGCTCGACATCCGCCTTCCATGTCGCGTTGTCCGTAATCGGCCCGTCCATACGGATCACCGGCGGCGTATTCGCGTTGGTCTCGCCTTTGCCTCGCTCATCTGCGCGGTCGAAGAACGCGAAGAGGCTGTAGTACTCCTTCTGCGAGAGCGAGTCGTACTTGTGGTCATGGCACTGCGCACAACGCATCGTCAGACCCATGAACACCGTCGAGACCGTATCGATCTTGTCGGCGATGTAGATGACACGGTACTCCTCGGGGATCGTGCCGCCTTCGTGCGTGTTCATGCTGTTCCGTAGGAAACCCGTAGGCAGGCGCGACTGATCAGTCGCGCCTGGCAATAGATCGCCTGCGAGCTGCTGAATCACAAACTGGTCGTAGGGCACGTTGCGGTTGTAGGCGTCGATGACCCACTCGCGCCAGAGCCACATGTCGCGGTGGTCGTCGATCGAGAAGCCGTTGGTGTCCGCATACCGGGCCGCGTCGAGCCAGGGCACCGCCATCCGCTCGCCGAAGTGCGGCGAGGCCAGAAGACGATCGACCAACCTCTCGTACGCATCTGCGCTGTCGTCAGCCAGGAACGCGTCGACCTCCTGGGTCGTCGGTGGCAGACCGATGAGATCGAGTGTCAGCCGGCGTATCAGATGCTCTTTGCTCGCGGCGGGGCTGGGCTTGAGGCCTTCGGCCTCCAGACGCGCGAACACAAACGAGTCGATCGGATTGTGCACCCATTTCGGATCAGAAACCGCGGGCAGTTCAGGCTTCTGCGGCTTTGTAAATGCCCAGTGGCTTTCGTACTTTGCGCCGTCTTTGATCCAGCGGACCAGCAGCGCCTTTTCTGCATCGGTCAGAGTCTTCTTCGACGCGGCCGGCGGCATAACCAGCTTGGGTTTTTGCGAATAGATACGGCTGACAAGTTCGCTGAGGTCGGGCTCGCCGGGGACCGCGGCGGCGAGGTGGGCGCCGTCGTAGCCCTCGCCATCGTCGGGCTTATCCAGTCGGAGCTGAGCTTTACGATGCTGGTTGTCCGGGCCGTGGCAGAAAAAGCACTTGTCCGAGAGGATCGGCCGGATGTCGCGGTTGTAGGAAATCGGCTTATCTTCCGCGGCCTGCGCAGAGCACGTGATCCCAATGAAAGCCAAAAGGCTGAGGAATAGACGTAATATCATTGCCATATCACACTATTTCATGCCATAATCGTACAGCAGTCAAGGTAAGGTTCCATCGTTTTATTGTATAATTCGCGCATGGCACATGTAAATCTGGCCTCGGCCAAACTCCGAAACGACTTCTTCAAGCGACTGGGCGACGACCAGGTTTTCGTCCGGCTCTTTAGCCACCTGCCGGCGGTGTACTTTTTCATCAAGGACGCCGAGGGGCGGTTTATTTACGTCAACAAGGCGCTCTGTGGCGTGCTGGGCGAGAGCGAGCACTCGGTGATTGGACGAACGGACAACGATTTTTTCTCGCCCGAGCTTGCCGACGCCTACCGCGCAGAGGACCGCGAGGTCATGAACGCCCGAAAGACGATCGCAGACCGGATCTGGCTGGTGCCCGATCGTAGCGGCGCGCTGCACTGGTTTGTGTCGACCAAGACGCCGCTGATGGACCGTCAGGGAAGAGCCATCGGGATCGCCGGCGCCATGCAGGACGTGCAGAACACCGGCGCGGTGCTAGGGCCTTATGAACAGATGAGCGACGTCGTGCGGTTCATCAGCGAGTCATACGCGAAGAAGATCGCAGTAGGCCAGTTGGCCAAGAAGGCGCACCTCTCCGAGAGCCAGTTCACGCGCCGATTCACCGAACTGTTCGGTATCACTCCCGCGAGGTACCTCACACGCATCCGGATCAACGCGGCCTGCGGCCTGCTCACGCGCACAGACTTCGACCTTACCGCCATCGCCGAACGCTGCGGCTTCCACGACGCAAGCCACCTGAGCAAGCTCTTCAAGAGCCAGATGGGTGTGACGCCGGGCGAGTACCGGGCGCGCTGACAGGTCGCTGGATATTTTGCGGGAGGGCCTGGCTCCTGCCTGTTCTCATCGTGCAGCATCAGCCAGAAATAAAAACCCACGGCATGACCGTGGGCTTTTGGAAAAACGGATTTTCAAAGCCTGCGAATCAGATCGCCTAGTTCTTGACCTCGTACTCCGCGTCGATCACGTCGTCGTCGCTGGACGACTGCCCGCCTGCTGAGCCTGCCGCGCCGGCGTCGCCGGCGGGCTGCTGCTTCGAGGCCGACTCGTAGACGGCCTTGCCCAGCTCCTGCACGTCCTTCTGCAGCGCGGTCAGCGCCGCCTGGATCGCGGAGGCGTCGTCGCCCTTGATCTTTTCTTCGACGTTGGAGAGCGCGGACTCGATCTTGCCGCGGACTTCGTGCCCGACTTTTTCGCCGTGCTCTTCGAGCTGCTTGCGCGTCTGGAACACAACCTGGTCGGCCTGGTTCTTGAGGTCCACGAGCTGGCGGGCCTTCTTGTCTTTCTCGGCGTTGAGCTCGGCGTCCTTCTTCATCTGCTGGATCTCGGCCTCGCTCAGGCCCGAGGAGCCCTTGATCTCGATGTTGCTTTCCTTGCTCGTGGCCTTGTCCACGGCCTTGACGTTGAGGATGCCGTTGGCGTCGATCTCGAAGGTCACTTCGATCTGCGGCATGCCGCGCGGGGCCGGCGGGATCCCGGTCAGGTCGAATTGGCCGAGCGTGCGGTTGTCCCGCGCGAACTCGCGCTCGCCCTGCAGGACGTGGATGGTGACGCTGGGCTGGTTGTCGCTGGCGGTCGAGAAGACCTGGCTGCGGCTGGTGGGGATGGTCGTGTTCTTCTCGATGAGCTTGGTCATCACGCCGCCCATCGTTTCGATGCCCAGTGAGAGCGGGGTCACGTCAAGCAGGAGCACGTCGCTCTTTCCGCCGGAGTCGAGCACGCCGCCCTGGATCGCAGCGCCCAGCGCGACGACTTCGTCGGGGTTGATGGACTTGTTGGGCTCCTTGCCAAAGAGCTGCTTGGCGATGGCCTGCACCTTGGGGATGCGGGTCGAGCCGCCGACGAGGACGACTTCATCGATGTCGCCGGACGAAAGACCCGCGTCCTTGAGTGCGGTGATCACGGGCTGCTTGATGCGCTCAAAGAGCTTGTCGCAGATCTCTTCGAACTTGGCGCGGGACAGCGTGATCTGCAGGTGCTTGGGGCCTTCCTGCGTGGCGGTGATGAATGGCAGGTTCACGGTCGTGGACTGCGCGGTGGAGAGCTCGCACTTGGCTTTTTCCGCGGCTTCCTTGAGGCGCTGCAGGGCCATGGGGTCCTTGCGCAGGTCGATGCCGTCGGTGCGGTTAAACTCGTTGGCGAGATAGTCGATCAGGGCCTCGTCCCAGTCGTCGCCGCCGAGGTGGCCGTCGCCGCTGGTCGAGAGCACTTCGAATACGGTGGTGCCGTCGGCCTCGCCGATGTCGAGGATGGAGACGTCGAACGTACCGCCGCCCAGGTCGAACACGGCGATCTTCTCGTCCTTCTTCTTATCCAGGCCGTAGGCGAGCGCGGCCGCAGTCGGCTCATTGATGATGCGTTCGACCTTCAGGCCCGCGATCTCGCCGGCTTCCTTGGTCGCCTGGCGCTGGCTGTCGTTGAAGTAGGCCGGGACGGTGATGACCGCCTTGGTCACTTTTTCGCCGAGGTAGTCCTCGGCGGTCTTCTTGAGGTTCTGGAGCACCATCGCGGAGATCTCCTGCGGGGTGTACTCCTTGTCCTTGGCGGTGACCTTGACCAGCTCGTCCGCGCCGCCGACGACCTTGTAGGGCACCATCTTTTCTTCGCCGGTAACTTCCTTGTGGCGTCGGCCCATGAAGCGCTTGATGGAGAAGATCGTGCCGGTGGGGTTGGTGACCTGCTGCTGACGCGCGGGCTGGCCGACCAGACGATCTCCCTTGTCGGTGAAGGCGACGATGGACGGGGTGGTTCGGTTGCCGGAGTTATTGATGAGGACTTTGGGCTGGCCCGCTTCCATGACGGCCACGCAGGAGTTGGTCGTGCCCAGGTCGATTCCGATGGTCTTGCTCATGATGATGTTTCCTTTCTAGGTGGAGCCCGGCAGCGGCGCACCGCCACCGGTCCACGATTAAACACGGCAAGGGCTGTGCCAATCGAAGTGCTCGAAAACCGCGTTTTTAGTCCCAGCAGAGGGGTTTATCGCTGCCACGACCGGCCAAAGACGCAACGGGTCTGCCACTTTGACAACCGGCCGAAGCCTCAGAATCAGCCAAGGACTGAACTTAAAACTCGAGCCGTTTTTCACAGAGGGCACTGAGCCACAGTGGTCACGGAGCAAAACCAATAAGTATCGACATGACATTCTCTGAGCCTCTGTAGCTGCGTGACTTCCTGGAAAAACTGAGCACACAAAAGCGATCAAAACCGGGTGTGGAAAGCGGAAAGCCAATCGCAGACACCCCGACTTATCCACATTTTGCCTGAAAATAAGGATAATTTGACGGCTTGAGTTGAAAAACTCAAGGAAAATAGGAAGAATCTGCGATAGCGAGGTCATCGGAGGCCGAAACGTTCGGCAAAACCCCGCGGAGTCACGGACGAACCAAGATTCCCAATCATCCCTCACGCTAAGGAAAGCAACCCATGGCAAAGAAATCCACCAAGTCCGGCAGCAAGGCAATGACCAAAGGCGAGGTCTACAAGGCCGTCGCTGACAAGACCGGCTTGTCCCGCAAGCAGGTCGTGGAAGTGCTCGGTGCGACCACCGACATCATGATCAAGGAAGTCAAGAAGAGCGGCTCGTTCAACTTCATCGGCCTGATGAAGATGACCCTGGTCAAGAAGCCCGCCGTCAAGGGCGGCAAGCTCGTCCGCAACCCCTTCACCGGCGAGATGGTCAAGCAGAAGCCCAAGCCCGCCAGCAAGAGCGTCAAGGTCCGCCCGATGAAGGCGCTCAAGGACCAGCTCTAATTGATCGCCCCCGGGCCCTGCCCGACCGCCTCATTATTACCGTGACAAAACAAACCCCTGGCCAACTCCGAGGCCAGGGGTTTATTCTTGCGCGCATACCTGCAGAACCTCATCGCCGGATCGCAGCGCCAGCGCCTCGCTGATCAATAGCCGACCTTAACGAGATGCGGCGTCGAGTAGGCGAAGGCACCGGCCGACGGGTGGTAGTCGTAGCCGATGCGATAGTAGAACTCACCGGCGGACCGACCATGCGACTGGACCGGCATGCGGCACAGCTGCGACATCGAGTCGAAGTAGCCCTCTAGCGTCCCATCCATCAATTGCTTGTCGTCAAAGTCTACGATGATGATGTCGCGACCGGCCATCTGTTCGGTCGGGTTCCAGACGCTGAACATCAGGCTGTCCTGGTCGAAGGCGTGACGCCCGCTGGTGCCGGTCACCCCTTCCTGCGCATGGGCCTCGGTTGAAGAAAGGTCGTCACGGAAACGGTAGAAGGCGATCCGGCTGCTGATGCCATAAGTATCCAAGCCGACGACAAGCGGTTCCGCACGTCGCTGCGCTTCGACCCGTTCTTCGATCCGCTCAATCTGTTCGCCCATATCGCGCCAGCCCGCAAAGACAAAGTGGCTGGGGTAGGGCACGCCGGGCAGGCCGATCGATGTGTAGTAGAGGAACGTGCTGTAGCCGAGCACGAGCACCGCGGTGGTCAGGGCCCAGGCCTGCTCGCGGCGGAACAGCACCGCTGCACGGACCGCCGACGCATCGGGCACCATGCGCGCGGCGACCAGCGGGATCAGCGCGAGCCAGGCCGGGCCGGTCCAGTTGAGCTTGGGCTGGTGAGTGAGGCTAAAGACAACAAAGACCAGGAGCGGGACGCCCGCAAAGACAATCGCGAAAAGCTGCGTACGGGACATGCCCCATACGCGATCGTCCGTGACACGGTTGCGCCAGCTCGGACCACCAGCAAAGGCGCGCAGCCCCGCGATCAGGCCCAGAGGTGTCAGCAGCAGCAGGCACGACCCGACGAGCTGCGGCAAACCGAAGGATGTCTTCGCATTGATCCGGTTGACGGTCTGGAAGGCAAAAGAAGCCCAATCATTCTTCCAGTTCCAGTAGATCACCGGCGAGAAGAACGCGACCGCCAGCACCACCGCAAGATAAGGCCTGATGCTAAGGAACCAGCGGCGGGCCCTGGGGTCGATCGCGAGGTAGAGCAGGATCGCCGGCCCGAGCGTGCCGATCGAATACTTGGACAGCATGCCCAGCCCGATGAAAAGGCCCACGCCCCACCACGCGCGGTCCCGACCGCCCAGCAGCACGCGCTGCAGGAAGTACAGCGTGCCCGCCCAGCACATCGTCAGCGGCGCATCGGGGGTGATCAGGAAGCCGATACTAAAGAAGAAAGGCATGATCGCAAGCAGCAGCACTGTGCGCATCGCCGCGGCTTTATCGAACATCTCTTTCGTCATCGCGTAGCCGAAGAACGCAGTGACCGCCCAGCATGTAAACGCGCCGATGCGCACGCCGAACTCCGTGTCGCCGAATACCCAGGTACCTAGCCCGATGAGCCAGGCAACCATCGGCGGGTGGTCGAGATATCCGGGGCTGGGGTGCTTGGCGTAGTTCCAGTAGTAGGCTTCTTCGCGCAGCAGCTCGGTCAGGCCCAAATTGAAAAAACGGATCAGCACCAGGTACCCGACCACACCGACGCAAGCGACGCGCCAGCGGATATGCGTCCCGGTTTTGTCGCTGCTGTCCGGGAAGACAAAGAACGCGTAGCCGAGATAGCTGACTACCGCCGCGAAGATGATCGCAATGACGACCGCAGGCAGCGCCTGCACCGCGAACTGATCGATGAGCGTGCCGAGCACCGCCCCGCGCAGGCAAAGGGCCATCAGGATGACCAGGATGTAGCGTGACATACGCCAGAGGGTCTGCAAGCTGGTTTCTGCGGCGCTAGGCCTGAATGACCAGCGGGCGTTGAGTACGAAGTTGAACAGGGTCGCGGCGGCGAAGCTCAGCAGGTGCGCCAGCGCCAGTTGCACACCGGCAAGCATCAGCACCCAGAAGCACAAACTGTCGACCGCAACGCCCATCAGGCCCACGACTCCAAATCGCACCGCCGACGAGCCGGACACCCGCCCTCCCGCCAGGACGCGCAGACGGTCCAAATAGGCGAAGACCGTGCTGGCGCCGAGCTTGGATCGCCCCGCCTCTCGCTCACGGAACACAATCGGGACCTGCTCGACCCGTGGCGGGTTTGGCGTATTGACCAGCAGTTCCATGCCGATCTTAAAGCCCCTGGCGTCGGGGTCGACCGCCAGCATCCGCTCGCGACGCACGGCAAAGTAGCCGGACATCGGGTCTGCTACGTCCACCAAGGGCCATGCCATCAGTGATGCTGCGCGAGAGATGAGCTTGCGCTTCAGTGGCCAGCCCACCGTCTTGCCTCCGCGCATATAGCGCGTCCCGATCACCATGTCGCAGCGATCACCAAGCACCGGCTGAATCAACTGCGGCAGCACACTGGCGGGGTGGCTGAGGTCCGCGTCCATCACGACCACCACTCCGCTTCGCGCCGCATGCGCACCCGCCAGCACCGCGCCGGTCAGGCCACGCTCATGCTCACGCTCGACCAGGCGTACCGGAGAATGCGCGGACCAACGTCGCACACGATCCCGCGTCCCATCCTTTGACCCGTCGTCGACGACGATCACTTCACTCTTGAATGCCTGACCGCCAACGGATTCAAAGATCGCGCTCAGCAGCGCGTCGATGTTCTCCGCTTCGTTAAGAGTAGGGACAATGATGGAAACATCAAACGTACTAATTCCGGATTTCAAGCAGGGCTCCTCGCGTCAGACGTCCTTGTTCTGCGATACGCCGAATCCCTTCGGCCTCATGCGATCTACCAGGCTCACACCGCCTGCATCGCACAGCCCCGCTCCCGAATCGCCCCAGGCAGCCTGACGAGCTCAGGCGTGTACCGTTCCGGCTGGCAGCTGATGTGCACGTGATTATAACTCTCCTGCGATGTGCAAAATACATCGTGTGCTGGATTTCAAAGTATTTTCATAAGAAATAATCTCGCCCGGAGGCTCTCTGCTCGCCTTCATTTAATGCAACTCAATCTCACATACCTGGCCGAACCTTTCGGTTTTGAAACAACAACTTAAGCCGAACGCCCCATAAGCCCTCACAAAACCGGCGTCCACGTCCACTCCAGGACCAGCGGTTTACTCCCGCCGGCCCGGGGCCGCGATGCTGATAGACTTTCAACTCGGGCCCAATGAAAACGACCCACCCTCCCAATCCGACACGCCGCCAACGCACAGCCTTCCCCCGGCTAATGCAACTGGTCGCACTCTTGCTGTCGGCGGCCATAATCGTGCCCGGATGCAAGAGCGGGCCGGGCAAGGATGAAGTCGTCCCGCTGCCTGCGCTTGGCCAAGACCAGCGCGTGCCTCGCGGCGTGTATGCGGTCGTCCGGCGGGCCGATGTTCCGCTCGATGAACCGACCGACCGCGTCTGGGCCATTATCAACGAAGAGGTCGTCCCCCCGCTGACTCATGGCGCCTGGCGCGGCAACGGCCTGCGTGTCGGCATCCTCCGCCGTGATCAGCTTGACGCATTCGCCTTAGCCATGCCCACGCCCGTCGCCTACGGCGAATCCTTCATCAGCCAGAGCGCGCACCCGATCCCTATCCTCGAAACCGCACAGCTTCGATCCGACCTCCGCCTCCAGATCGACCTGACCCAGCCGCCCCGCCCACGCGCTGTTGAAACGATCGCCGGCGGAAAGAGCAGCAGGCTCAGACTGCTCGCCCGCATCGAAACCGACAAGCAGGGACAGCACACGCTCGTGCTCACCCCGCAGCACTATGTGCCCTCACCCCTGACACTGATCCCGCGCGACCCTCTCGAGAAAGAACTCGACGGACGGGTTTACAGCGAACTGTCCATCGGCCTCAAACTCGGCACAGACCAGGTCGCCGTCGTCGATTTGTACTGGCCCTGGCCTGCAGCGCAGATTGAATCGGACAAGCCCGCTACGCCTGATGAGACCGGTGCCAGGCAAGCCCAGCCTTCGCCCGCTCGGTCGACAGCTAAACCCGCTCTCGCTCCTGCGGACCCCGGCGACCCCGCAGCGCCCCCCCGGCACCTCGCTTCATCCGATCAGCTGGACATCATGCCGCCCGACATGTCAAGCTCCGACGCGGCCGATGACAGCGCAGACAAGCCCGCCCCGCCACCGCTGCCCTCGACCTTCGGCAGCACACTCTTCACCAGCACGCGCATCCGCCAGCCCGTGCGCACCGTACTGCTGATCTCGATCCCTTCGCCAGAGCCGCAGCAGATTAACCCGTAGATTTTTCGTATTTTTCTTGCAACAGGTGATTGATTCTATTTGTGCGCGCGGACACATTGTCCCCATGCCAAGAATCTCTTCCCTGGGTAGTCCCGCACAGGTCGCACTTAAAAAGAAGGTGCTGCAGCGCGGAGCCGCACGAGCGAAAGTCGGCCAGTGCATCGTGGCCGAGGGCGACTCATGGTTCGATTACGTCGTCCAGCCGGACCTCGTCGACCACCTGATCGACAAGCATGATTTGCCGATCATCTCGGTCGCGCACCACGGGCACATCCTCATGGACATGGTCTACGGCATGGAGCTGGACCGCTTTAGCGAACGCGAGCCTGGCGACAAGCAGCAACTCAAGACCACCCTGGACAAGGTCGAAAAGTTCCAGCCCAAGGTCTTTCTTTTCTCGGGCGGGGGCAACGACATCGCGGGGCCTGAGCTGATGGGATTCCTGCTGCCCGCAGAGGAAAAAGGCCCGAAAATCAACTGGCCCCGCCTGCAGGAAACGATCGACGGCACCTACGCGCAGGCCTTCCGCCGGCTTCACGCCAAGGTCAACGAAAAACGACCCGGCATCCACTTCGTCACCCACGGCTACGCCAACCCCTTCCCAGACGGTCGATCCGTATACCTCATCCGCGGTCTGTTTGAAGTCGCCGGCCCCTGGCTCAAGGGCCCCTTCGAAGCGATGGGCTACAGCAAAGAAATCGACAACTTCCCGGACATGGTCCGAATGATGGGCATGCTCAACGACATGCTCAAACGCCTCTCGCAGCAACTGAAAAACTTCCACTACGTCGACCTGCGTAACGCGATCCCGACCACCGCCGACAATTTCGAAGACTGGTGGGACAACGAGCTGCACCCGACCCAGGAGGGTTTCAAGGCGGGCGCTGCAGAGCTGGCGAAAACGATCAAGCCGCTGCTTTCGCAGGCACAGGGCTGATCCGATTTGAGCGGGATACCCCCACAATTAAGGGGGTTTGCAAATCCGATCTATATCGTAAGATTCGTTCACTCACTGCAGGCCGAACCATGCACGTTCGAGACCTCGGCAGTGAGTTGCTTCGCGGCTGAGGCGTTCCGGGGCCTCAGCGAGCATGAGCCTCGTCCGGGCGATTTCGCTCAACGCATGGGCGTTATTGAAATCCGTGCCGTGTTGGGCGGATTCTGGATCTCAAGGACCGTTGTATCACGTAGTAAAAAGGCCGGGGTATGACTCAACCTAATCCTACCGTCAAGTGTATTCGATGCCATCGTGGGATCGAATACGACCAGATCAGGCACAAGGTCCGAGAATGGGGCATCCATGAAAAAGACATCGTCAAGTACAACCTCAAACTGCTCTGTGACGAGTGTTGCCTGATCGCGGTCCATAAAACCCGGTGGGTCGAGACATTGATATTTGCGATGCTGCTTGGCGGGATCATCGTGATAATGCTCTGGAGGATGCTGTAAGCCGGGTAGACAGACCCACGCGCCTGATGAGCACCCCAACGGGATGCCTTCACTCTCCGGAGGGTGCCGGGCCTTCGGGGTTGCCGGACTCGCCACCGCCGCTACCGCCGCCTTTCCTGCGGCGTCGACGGCGACGACGCTTCTTCTTCGGCCGATCGCCGGTCTCGTCTCCCGCTGCGCTGCTGTCCGCAACCTCCGGCGACTGATCCGAGAGGATGTCGTTGGTGTAGCCATCCTCGACCGAGGCGCTGTTGTCGCCTTCTTTCGATTCGACGTCCTGCTCCTCGAGCGGCTGACCGGGCGCGGGGCGACGAGGGCCACGGTCACGATGCTCGCCGCTGCGCTGCTGATCGCCTCCTCGGTTGTTGCCGTCGGGGCGCTTACCCTGCGGACGGTTGCCGTCGGGTCGCGGAGTTCCGGGGCCGCCGGGGGCGCCGCCGCCCTGCCCACCGCGCGCGGGCCGACGATCGCCCTGTCGCTGGCCGTCGTCCTTGAACTGGGTGGGGTCTCCGAATTGCTCGCGCCAGGCCTTGATCTCTTCGTTGCTCAGGATGCGCAGGTCCTCGACCGGGTAGGCCGCGGCGGGCTGGTTGCCGACCTTGACCAGCGCGAGCTGGGTGAGGATCTGTGTGCTGATGACGATGCCCACGCCGTCCTCGGTCTGCACAAGCGATTTGCGGTGGGGCAATTGCTTTTTGAGGTCGCTGTAGGTCTGGTCTTCGTAGCGGAGGCAGCACATCAGCCTGCCGCAGCGTCCGCTGATCTTCTGCGGGTCAAGCGTGTTCTTCTGCACCTTGGCCGAGCGCATGGAAACGGGCTTGAGCACCTTGAGGAACTGCTTGCAGCAGCAGTGCTGGCCGCACTTCTCGTAGTCGGCGACGAGGCGCGCTTCCTCGCGATCCGAGACGTGGACCATCTCGATGCGCGTGTGCAACTCGGACGCCAGGCGGCGCACCAGCTCGCGGAAGTCGACGCGGTTCTCCGCCAGGTAGTAGAAAGCGATCTGTTCGTCGCCGAGGATCGACTCCACTTCGACCAGCTTCATGTCCAACTGCATCTCGTTGATCAGCGACTTGCAGAGTCGGACGAGGTCGGGCCGGCGGGACTCGAGCCTTGTGTTTTCATTGAGGTCATCGATCGTCGCAACGCGCAGGACCCGGCCCTGGTTGGTGAAGGGGAACTGCTTGCCGCCGGAGGCCTCGATGTAGTCGAGCATCTGCTCGCGGGAAACGCTCTTGCCGCAGCCGGAGTTGCCGCAGGTGGTCGTGAGCATCTCGACGACCTCGGTGCCCCGCGGTGTTACGGCCACGAGCTTGGAGCCGCAGCCGGGCTTGGCGTCGCCGGAGTAGGGTAGCTCAGCGATCTTGCGCTGATAGCCGTAGCGGACAACGATGGTCTTCGGCGGCTGTAGGGCTTCGTAGATCTTGCGATCTTCTTCCTCGAGCATCACCGGCAGCGGGACAATGGTTCCAGGCATGAAAGGATTTTAACCGTAAAACCATGTCCGGGAGGGCGAGGCTCCCGCCGAGCCACAAGTTACCTGCAATCATCGGCTCGGCGGGAGCCTCGCCCTCCCCGAAAAACTCGTCCTACGACGCCGTGCCGCCGCCCAGCGCTACGCTGTCGGACACGCCGAGGTTGGCGTAGATCTCGCGGGTCGCGCTGGACTGATTGAGCGTGTAAAAGTGGATGCCCCGAACGCTGTTGTCCAGGAGATCGCGGCACTGCTCGGTGGCCCAGTGGATGCCGACGCGCTTGACCGCGTCTTCGTCGCCTCCGCAGCGGTTGATCGCACGCAAAAGCTTGGCCGGGTAGCGCGAGCCCGCGGCGAGCTCGGCCATGCGCCGCATGCCCTTGCCCGAGGTGATCGGCATAATCCCGGCGATGATCGGGGCCTTGATCCCCGCCAACTCGCATCGCTCGCGGAAATCGTAAAGGTCGTCGTTATTGAAAAACAGCTGCGTGACGATGTAGTCCGCGCCGGCGTCACACTTGGCCTTGAGGTAGTCCATCTCGAGCAGGCGGTTAGGCGTCGAGGGGTGTCCCTCGGGGAAGCCGGCCACGCCGATGCCAAAGCCGCGCTTGTCCGGGTGCGAATGCTTCTGCGGGAAGCTGCGGATAAATTTGACCAGGTCGATCGCGTGCTGGAACGCGTCGTCGGCGCGGTTGTAGCTCGTCAGGTCACGTGGCGGGTCTCCGCCCAGCGCGAGGATGTTGCACACGCCCTCATCCGCATAGCGGGTGAGAATGTCTTCGATATCGCGTTCGCTGTGGCACACGCAGGTCAGGTGCGGCACGGTCGACACACCCAGGTCCCGCCGAACACGGATGACCAGGTCGTGCGTTCGCTGGCGTGTCGAGCCGCCGGCCCCGTAGGTCACGGACACGAACGAGGGCTTGAGGGCCTTGAGCTCGGCGATCGACTGGTACAGCGACTCCGCGGCCTCCTCGGTTTTCGGCGGGAAAAACTCGAAAGAGAACGTAGTCTTGTGGCGCGCAAAGACGTCCTGAATGTGCATCGGACTATTATATGAATCCCCGTCCCATGACACAGGAAACTCTTCAATGAAATTCTTCCATATCCTGCCGATCCTGGCCCTGCTGCCTGTCATACTCGGCCTGAGCACGCCTGTGGCGGCACAGAGCGACGCCCAAGCGGGTGCCAAGCCAGAGGTCGCGCGGGTCTACATCCTCTCGGGACAGTCGAACATGGTTGGCTCAGGGCAGGCCAAGGAACTGGACAAGAGCTGGCAGCAGCCGATCGAGGGCGCGACGATCATCAACAAGAACAAGGTCCAGACTCTGGCGGCGGGTGAGAGCGGGGGATTTGGCCCGGAGATCGGTTTTGCGCATTACATGACAAACAACCAACCGGGCAAGCCGAAGATCTACATCATCAAGTTCGCGCTCAGCGGCCAGCCCCTGGACGCGGGCTGGGGCTCTTCGGATGCGAATGGCGGTGGTTGGGCGGGGCCCGAGCCTGGGCCCGGGCGAAAGACCTTTTATCCCGGCACCTCGCCGAGTGATCCGAACATCGGGCTTCATTATCAGAAACTGCATGAATATGTCGCCGGCGCGATGAAGACGCTCCGGGACAACGGCTACGCGCCCGAGGTCCATGGCATCGTGTGGATGCAGGGCGAGGCGGACGCGAAAAACGAGGTCTCTGCAGGGCGCTACGACCAGACGCTGGCGCTCCTGAAAAAACGCATGGAAGAGGACTTCACCGGCGGCAAGGATGTGCCGCTCGTGTTCGGGCAGGTGCTGCCACACGATCCGCCGCTGGATCGTTTCACGCATCGTGACCTGATCCGTCGGCGCATGGCCGAGGTGGACTGGCGCAGCGGCAGCGAGCGTGCCGTCTCGAATATTTGGATGGTATCCACCGACGGGATGCCGCTGAACAAAGACACCGTGCACTACAACACGAAGGGGCAGCTTGAACTGGGGCAGGCGTTCGGGCTGGAGATGCTCAAGGCGCACCGCAAGGCGGAGGAAGACGGCGCGAAGCAGTACTAATAAAAAGCGACGCGGCTTAGCCGCGTCGCTTCGTAATGTTTCGTGTCTTGTCGAATGATTGAATCTTCTGCTTACGGGCGCAGGCTGGCGATCGGCACGCGGGAGTCCATGCCTCCCTCGGGCTCGTGCCAGTAGGCGACTTCCTGCTCGCCCAGGTGCCAGGACAGCGCTGCTTCGCGGCCGTCGTGCAATGTCGGGAAGCTGATGAGTCCGCGCTCGAAATCCAAGAGGTCCACACCGACCAGGTCCAGTTCGTGCACCAGGTCACGCAGGCGCGTCATCGATGTGCGGTACTCGGCTTCGTACACGCGCTGGTCGCCGCCGTGCAGGCCCATTTCGATCCGCTCCATCGTCCGCCGGCAGAGAACGATCTGCTCGTGCAGGTCAACGATATCGGACACGACACGCGTGACAAAAGGAAGTGCGCGGTTGGCTTCTTCCACACAGAAAGTCTTGCGTGAGTAGGTTGTCTTGGTCGGTGTCTTGGTGGTCTGCATCGGTCGCTCCTGGGGCGGGTGCCTCCCGCTCGCAAGGGCAGTATCGACCGACCAGTGCGACAAGTTGCCACTCCTAAGTGCATGTGCTGATGTTTATCACACGCAGCGCCTGCCTATCCGGACCTGAACCCCGTACAAACGATGCAGACCGCCCCGCCTGATTTCTCGCCGCTACGCAACCGGTCCATCCACGTCTGAAGCAACCCCCAACATCCTGTGGAGTCCATAGCGAATATCCAGCACAAGCGAAAAAAGCAGCGGCACCACGATCAAGGTAAACAGGGTTGACACCACCAGGCCCCCCACGACCACACTGCCCAGGCCCCGATAAAGTTCTGAACCTGATCCAGGCATCAGCACCAGCGGAAGCATGCCCGCGACGCTGGTGGCGGTGGTCATGAAAATCGGGCGGATGCGCGTGCGGACCGACTCGCGGATCGCCGCGCGGGGCTCCATCTTTACGCCGAAGGTCGCATCGCCCTCGCCCTCGCCGATGCCGCGCATGAAGTTAAGCGCCTGGTGCACGAGCAGGATCGCGTTGTTGACCACCACGCCGATGAGGATGACAAACCCGAGCATGGTGAGCGTGTCGAGCTGCTGGTCGTGGATCTCCATGCGTATGAGCGCAAGGCCGATGAACCCGCCGACCGCCGCGAGCGGCACGCTGAAGAGGATGACAAAGGGGTAGAGGAAGCTTTCAAACAGCGCAGCCATCAGCAGGTAGGTTACGAGCAGCGCGATGAAGAGCCGGCTTGTCCCCAGGCTCAGCAGCGACGGGCCGTTAAAGCCGGTCCAATGGCCGAGCATGGCGTTCTTGACGCTCTCGAGCTTACTCGCCGATCCCGCGTAGTTCACTTCGATCGTCTTGGCGATCTGCCCCTTGTTGCGCAGCATCTGGACGATGGACTTCACATCATTGGTCGCCTGCTCCAGCGGTACATCGTCCGGCGGGGTGACCTGCAGCGTGACGGCGCGGCGTTCCTCGATGCGCTGGATCGACTGAGGCGAATCGCCCCGCGTGATTTCTGATATCTCCGAGAGCGGGATCGTGCCGACTTTCCCGGTCTTGGTCCGGTACGCCAGGGGAAGAATCCCGAGTTCTTCGGGCGTGTACTCCAGGCCGTCCTTGCTCTTAGCGACGATATCGATCGAGTCGCCACCGTGGCGGTAATCGCCGATGATCAGGCCGTCGATCATGGCGCTGACCGCGTTGCCCAGGGACGCGACATCGATATCCAGGTCCGCCGCCTTGACGCGGTTGATCTCCAGGCGGTACTCGCGTGCGGGCATGTCGAAGGTCATGGGCGTGGGCTGCACGTTCATCGGGCCGTACTGCTTGCGCATCTGGTCCTGCAGCACCGTTGCCGCGGAACGCACCTGGTCCATGCTGTCGCCGGAGACCTCGATCTCGATCGCGCGTGAGCCCGATGCGCCCCGGCCAAAGAGCGACTGCTGCTGCGCAAAACCCATCGCGCCGGGCACGTTGTTGGTCGTTGCAGAGGACAAGAGCTGGCCCAGCGGCGCGACGTTCTCCTTGTCCCCGCTGGTTGCGCCGTTGAACATGCTGCCGCCGCGCGACACGATGAAGTAGTTCTCGACCGGCGGGATATGCTCGATGGGCTGGCGTGTAAACGCGTTGATCATCGGCGGGGCCGAGGCGAGCTGGTCGTAGTTCTTTGCCTCCCAGTACGGACGAATCTTCGACTCGACGACCTTGGCGATCTCTTCATCGGTCTTGATGTTGTAGCCCGGCGGGTTGAGGATGATGCCGAATACCAGGTTCTTGTTGCCGCGCGGAAGGTAGTCGGTCGAGGGCATAAGCATGTAAGCACCCAGCAGCGACGCGGCCGTGAACAACCCCACCGTCGCCAGCCGGCTCGCCACGCCAAGCGGGTGGCGCGAGCTCATCCAGTAAAGCACCTGCGAGAAGCTGCGTGTCAGCCATGCGAAGAAAATCGCGGGGTTGATGTGCGCAAGCGCGTGAGGCTTACTGTGCCGTTCACGCAGCAGGCGCGCCGACCCGGCCGGGATCACCGTCACCGCGACGATCAGCGAGAGCGTGACCGCGGCACAGATCGCCAGCGCAATATCGCGGAACAGCTGCCCCGCCTCCTGCTCGATGAACAGCACGGGGATGAACACCGCCAGCGTCGTCAGCGTCGAGGCCAGCACCGCGCCCCAGACTTCTTTGCTCGCGTCGTAGACCGCCTTGGTCCGCGGCTTACCCATCGCCAGGTGCCGGTCGATGTTCTCCAGCACGACGATCGCGTTATCGACGACCATCCCCACCGCAAACGCGAGCCCGGCCAGCGAGATCACGTTGATGTTCCGTCCCGCGCCGTACATCACCACGAACGTGCCGATGACCGAGATCGGGATCGCCAGCGCGATGATCATGGTCGGCCGGGCGATGTACAGCACCACCACGCCCGACAACAGCAGCAGCCCCAGCGACGCCCACCACAGCGGGCTTGTGCTGCTGATCCACAGCACGCCGAGCATCAGCGCGATCAGCACCGGCGTCGCGATCACTACCAACAGCGGTCGCCGGCCAAGCTCCAGGAACAGCAGCAACGCGATGATCGCGAGTACGCTGCCGATGATCAGGTTGCTCTGCACCAGCGACAGCGCGTCCTCGATGTAGCCCGTCTCGTCGTAGACCTGGCGGAGGTTCAGTTGCGGCTCGCTGTCGAGCCCGCGCTCGACCTGCAGCTGAGCGCCGACGGCCTCGAGGAGCCCCGGGTTGCCGTCCGAGCCGTTGATCTTGTCGATCGCATTACGCAATTCGCCCATCACCGCCATCACGTTGCTCCCCGGCTCACGATAGACCGGCATCGCGATCGCCAGCTCACCACGCGAACGCACAAACGAGCGGCGCTTCTCGAACGACAACTCCACCTCGGCGAGGTCCTTGATACGGATCGGCCCGCCCGAGGCGTCGTACGACACAATCGTCTGGCGGATCGAGTCCAGGTCGCCATACTGCCCAATCGTCCGCACGCGAACGCCGTAGCGCCCCTCGTACATCTCGCCGGCCGACACGTTGACGTTCTCCTGTCGCAGCGCCACGCCAAGCTGCGAGATCGTGATCCCGCGCTGCGCAACTTTTTGCGGATCAAACTCGATGTGCACCTCGCGCTCGCGGCCGCCGTACACCCGCGCCTCGCTGACGCCCTCGGCACGCTCGAGCAGCGGCTTGATGCGGTCGCTCGCCAGGTTGCCCAGGGTCTGCACATCAAACCCCGGCTTCTCCGAGGTCAGCAGCAGCCATGCGATCGGGCTGCCGGGCCCCGCCTCGCCGCTGGTCAGCACGGGCTCGTCCACATCCGCGGGGTACTTCTTGACCTCACGCAGCGCATCGCTCACCTCAACACGCGCCGCTTGAAGGTTTTTGCCGACCTTGAATTCGAGCTCGATCTCCGCCTGGCCCTGCGATGCCGTCGCCGTCATCTTCACCAGGCCCGACACGTTCTTGAGCACATCCTCCTGGACCTCGACGATCTCGCGCTCGATCTCCTCCGGGCTCTTGCCCGTCCAATTCGTCTGAACGGTCAGCACCGTCGGGTCCACGTTCGGGATCAGCTGAACGGGGATTGAAACCACCGCAAGCACGCCGAACAGCATCAGCAGGATCACGCCGACCGACACCTTCACAGGGTTGTTGATTGCGAATCGGATCGGGTCCATGGATGCTTACTCCGCCTGCGATGTGGTTGCTTGATCACTGGGCTTATCGCCCGGTACAACAATCAAAGGACGCGTCGGCCACAAACGCTCCGCGCCCTCCACCACCACTTCCATCCCAGGCAAGAGGTCCATGCCCTCGGTCTTGGGCATCGCCCGCACGGCGAACACCTCCCCCTGGCCAAAGATCACCTCGACATCCATCGGCAGGCCCACCGGCATCGCGCCCGGGGCCGAGCCCGGCATCACGACCGACATCCACACCTGCGGGCCGTTCGCGCCGTACTGCACCGCATCACGCGGCACGACGACATACTCTTTCTCTACGTTCACAGGCACCTTCGCCGTCACACTCATGCCGACCTTCAACAGCCCGCCCCGGTCGTCCAGGCGGATCTTCACCGGGAAACTACGAGAGGGGTTCGAGCCGTCCGGGTTCACCGCGATCACCTCGCCCGAAACCGTCTCGCCCAGCGGGTCGATCGTCACCTCCACCGGCGTGCCCACGCCCACCGCAGAGATGAACTGCTCGGGCACATCGATCACCGCATCGATCAACCCACGCGAGACCACCTCCACCACCGCGCCGCCCGAGTCCACCCACTGGCCCTGCTCGGTCAGCTTCTTCGACACCGTCCCGTCGAACGGCGCGATGATCTCGACGCGTTTGTTTGTCTCTATAGCACGGTGAAGCAGGGCCTTGAGCGCCAGCACTTTTGCAGCGTCCGCCTCGGCCTTGGCGCGAGCATCGTCCACCGCCTGGGGGTCCGCGGCGTTACGCAACGCCAACGACTCCAGATGCTCTAGCTCGCGAGACGACTGCCCCGCCGTCGCTTCTGCTGAAGCGAGGTCTGCTTTCGCTTCTTCAACCGCAAGCTCAGACCATATCGGGTCCACGCGCGCAATCACGGTCTGCCCGCCCACCACAGTTCGGCCTGCAGGCGTCAGGAGTTCAACAAGCCGGCCCTCGACCTCCGAAGCGATCACCGCACGCTTAAGCTCCATCAGCCGACCGACAAGCGCGATCCGCTGCTGGGTCATCTGCTTGCGCACAGGCGCGACCTTCACCATCGCAGGCGGGACCTGCGGCGCAGGCTGCGGGACGGATGCGATCTCAGCCACTTTCGCACTGACCAGCGCATCGACTGATCGCCGATGGGCTGCGTCCATGGTGAAATAGACCGCAACGCCAACCGCCGCGGCCAGTACCACCGCGCCCACCAGACCCCAGGTCCAGGCCTGTCCACAGGCGCGTCGCTTCGCTGCCAAGGGCAATCTTTCTTGCATGGCGGATTTCACTTTATTTGCAGAGGGTTTCATCTTTTTCGTACAACGTACGGCCTAAGCTGGTACACTGTACGAGCCCATCTGTTACGGGTCAAACATTCAACCTCAACGCGCTACAAAAATACAGTACACCCGCGCGTAACAAAAACCCACGGATCGACACGGCTCAGCCACGAATAAACTTCAAGCTCAACCCATGTCCCGCCCAACGACCCAAACCCCCGTCCTCGCCCTCCAGTGGAAAGCACTGGACCGTGACCAGCGACGCGACCTCATCGTCGATGTCGCCTTCAACATGCTTCGGGACGACGGCGAAGAAGCGGTCACCATCCGACGCATCGCCGCTGCGCTGGGTGTGGGCGCAATGACGCTCTACACCTACGTCGACGGCCTGGAAGACCTGCACCGCCGAATCATCGCACGCGGCTTCGAGATCATCCACACCAACTGCTCCACCGCCTGTCAGCAGAACAGCACGCACGACCACGACTGGATGCCCGGCGCACGCGCCTACGTGCGCTTTGCCATCGAGCACCCCAACCTCTACCACCTCATGTTCGCTACGCCCGTCGATGACGACGATGAACAGTTTGACCAGATCATGCACGGCGGCTTCACGGGCCTGCATGCCGTGGTCCGCGAACGCCTCGCCGCCTCGGGCCTGGCCGGCAAGCCGCTGGACGTCGAGACCCGCAGGGCCGCGGGCCGGTACTGGATCGCGCTCCACGGCCTGGCCACCCTCGCCATCGCCGGACGGATGCAGGTCCTCCACGGTTCTCTGGACGAGGTGCTTACCCACCTGGTCAATGCGGTCGCACCGACCCGGAAATAAGAACCCAGTTAATAAGTGCCTGACCCGAGTTAGGTTCCGGGCCTGTCATCAAGCCTAATCATTGAATCCAACGTGATTCGCCCGTGAAGCCAAACCAGGCAACAGGCCAGCCCCGATTAATCCAATTGGTCCTCACGGGTCCCGGGCCAGCCCATACTATTTCCCAGAGGGTGGAACCTAGACCCGCTCTCCGGGCCGGCCTCGCTGAAAATCCCTAAAAACCATTGCTTTGAATAAATCCGTCCAAGCTATAATCAGATAATCAATACTTAGGCAACTCGACACAAGCATGATCTCAGCCAGCGGTTATTCGACCCTGTCTCGCTTTGAAGGAAATCCATGCGACGCAACATTGCCTTTACGCTCATTGAGTTGTTGGTTGTGATCTCAATCATCGCGCTGCTGATCACGATCCTCCTGCCGGTGCTGTCTAAGGTGCAGTACCAGTCGCGTATCTCCATCTGTACATCGAACCTCAAACAGATCGGGATCGGTGCGACCGCGCACGCGGTCGACAACAAGTCACGCTACCCGCACAACATGCTGCCGACCACCGACCGCTACCTCAACGCCCTGGACAACCAGTACTATCGCTGGGAGCACAAGCCCTGGTCCATATTCAGCAAAGGCAAGTTCGATCTGATCCCGGTGGTCGAGCCCTACTTCAGCGACCTCAACGAAATCTTCCTCTGCCCGCTTCTGGAATCCGACTGGAACAAGGACATCTACGCGCCGTCCACCAACGACAAGAACATCCCATACAACCTGTACTGGGGCATCTCCAACACCGGCAACCCCGCGGCGTCACGCATCCCGATGAATGAGTTGGATAAAGGTATGGGCCCCGGCACGGCGCTCGCCACCGGCGGCATCACGAAGGACAGCCGCTACCATGTGCTCGCGAGCGACTATATCCGCCGCATATCCGCTACCAAGTTCGAAGCTAACCATCCGCCCGCCGGAGGCGATTACATCTTCACCAACCGCGCTAACGCCGATGGCACCGGTTACTCATACAACCAGGACACTATCGGAAACGCGAATTACCTCTATGACGACGGCAGCGTTGTCATGTACGGGCAGATCTATCAAGGGACCATAGGCAGCACCAGCAATTTCCTCTTCCGAAACGCCGGGCGGTGGATCATTCCGACCGACCGCGTCGAGAGGTAACCGCCTTTTTATCGAGATTTACTGATAAAAAGCCCACGCGATTCGGCGTGGGCTTTGTGCATAAAGTCTATTGATCGCTGACCTCAGTCCGTCTGCACGAACTCCCAGAACACCACGGGCAACTCCTGCACGCCCCACTGAAGCGCGATTTCGTGGGTCGGGTAGAGCACGTCCAGGCGGTTGCCCTTGATCGCGCCGCCGCGGTCCCAGACCTGGACGGGCTTGCCGTCGTTGTAGCCGGGGATGGTGAGGATCGCGCCGAAGGGGATAGTCTTGTCAGCCGCGACGAGCTTACCGCCGTTGACCCAGACGCTCTTGCCCGAGGCGGTGATGCCGTCGGCCCACTTGCCGCAGGATTTTTCGTCGGGGCTGTACGCGGTGGTCTTCATCGTGCGCGTCGAGGCCTTGCGGATCGGGCGGTAGTCGAACACTTCGCCGGTCCAGTACTGGCCTTTGACCATGATCGGCTTGCCAGCGCGGTCGAGCTTCACGCCGGCAGGTAATTCGGCCGGCGCGATTTTGCTGATCACCGGCTTGATGGCAACAAACGTGTCCACGGGCTTGACCGGCAAAACGCGGGGCGGAGCGATCGTTTCGCCGACCACTTCATAAGAAACGGCCGGCGTGTGCAGCTCGATCCTCGGTACCGGACGAGAGCCAAGCTCCCCGCGCTGGGCAACAACTTCGGTCGCAGCCAGAGGCATGGGTTCAGCGTCTTGCTGGAAGGCGACGACTCCCGAGGACACAAGTACCGCCATGAGCGCTGCGCCACTCAGCGCGGCAGTGCACGTTCCGAGCAAACGGCGTGCAGCCATCGTGCGAGACGTACGAGATTCATGGGGCAGTTGGTTTGTCATTGTTAAGGCCGGGGTGGTGAGGTGCTTGCCTCAGATCGCCCTACCCGACCTTTGTTCCATCAAGTGAACAGGGTCCGATAGGTTGATATGGTACCCCGGCAGGCCAAAAGAACAATGTTCCGTTTACGCCCCGACTAAAACCGGCCCCGGCAGGCCCAGAACGCCGTTTTCAGGTCAAATGATGGGGCTGAAAAGGGTTCGGAGCTGGGTCCGTCTATGCAGGATGATGCGAAAAAGCGACGCCGCCCGCGACCGAACCGCCGTGTATACTCCTCGCCCCGAAAAGAAACATTTACCGACCCGTTACGGAGCCGAGCCATGCAGACCACCTTCATCTTCCTTAAGCCCGACGCCGTACAGCGTGGACTGATGGGACAGATCCTCAAGCGTTTCGAAGACAAGGGCCTGAGCTTCGTCGGCATCAAGCTGGTGCACGTCTCTGAAGAGCTTGCGACCAAGCACTACGCCGAGCACGCCTCCAAGCCCTTCTTCCCCGGCCTGCTGAAATTCATTACCTCGAGCCCGGTGCTCGCCTGTGCAGTCCAGGGGCCTAACGCCGTCACGGTCTGCCGCAACCTCATCGGCGCAACCAACGGACAGAAAGCCGAGCCCGGGACCATCCGCGGCGACTTCGGTATGTCCGGAGGCAACAACCTCATCCACGGCAGCGACAGCCCCGAATCCGCCCAGCGCGAACTTGCGATGTGGTTCACCAAGGGCGAACTGCTGACCATGAACAAGACCGCGAACCAGTGGATCTACGACCCGTCCGATTTGGGCTGACCAAGGCAGTCTTCTTTTCACACAATCTGAATCAACCAACCCCGCCTTGCGGGGTTTTTTATATTGCTCATCACCCACATGGCGATTGCAAGCCGGGCGATCCATTTCTTGCACGTTTTTACGTGATCGCAGCAATGCAGTGTATGATGCCTTCACCTGCATGGAGTCCGGTATGCATAAGTTAAGCACCCTTCTTTTGACGGTCGTATTCACTTGTTCAGCTTCTGCCCAGTGGCATCAGTACCTCGGGCCTAATGCAGACAACACATCGAATGAGACGGGGCTGCTGGAGTCCTGGCCAAAAGCCGGGCCGCCAGAGCTTTGGCGGATCGCGGTGGGTCCTGGCTTCGGCGGGGCTGCGATAGACAAGGGCGAGGTCTATATCCTGGACCGCGAGCAGAGCGAGGCTGATGTGCTTCGTGTACTGGATCTGAAGACCGGCAAGGAGATCTGGCGTTACCGCTACGACGCGCCGGGTCGGGTCGGCTACGAGGGCTCGCGCTGCACGCCGTCGGTCACGGACACGCACGTCTTCACGACCGGCGAATTCGGGCACCTTTACGCCTTTGACCGGGCCAAGCGTGCCGTCGCGTGGACGGTGGCGCTGATGGAAAAGTACGCCGGGCCCGATGGCGGAGACGAGCTGTCCTGGGGCTACGGCATGAACCCGCTGCTGGTCGACGACCTGGTCGTGGTGGCGTGCCCGAGCAAGTCGTCCCCGGGGCTGGTTGCGTTCAAGCAGGCGACCGGCGAAGTGGCATGGGAGTCCGAGGTGTTTGGTGATGCGAACATGTACAACTCGCCCCACCTGCGCACGATCGCGGGCGTGACGGGCATCTGCATCCGCACGGTGAAGAACTTTTACTTCATCGACCCCAAGACGGGCGCAACACTCTTTAAGCACCCCTGCTACACCGAGGGCCGTATCCCGATCCCTCCGGTGACCACAATGCCCGGCGGAGACCGAGTCTTCGTGACCCAGGGCTACGGGATGGGCTCGGTGATGCTCAGCGTAACGCGCGACGCAAAAGGTGAATTCAGCGTGGAAGAAATCTACCGCACCATCGAGGGCAGCCAGATCCACCCCCCGATCGTCATCGGCGATCACATCTACATCAACCACACCGAGAACGACACCAGCAAGGGCGCCAAGCGTAAGTTTGCCGGCCTGGCGTGCGTCGATCCGAAGGATGGCAAGGTGCTCTGGAACACCGGCGAGAAGCCGTTCATCGGCAGAGGCGGGACGCTCTATGTCGAGGGCCGGCTGATCATGCAGGACGCAGAGGGTGGGCTGGTGTACCTGGTCGAGCCGAAAACCGAGGGCTTCAAACCGATCAGCAGCTTCAAGGCGACTGACACGAAAGAGAAGAAGGCCTGGGCCCCGCTGGCACTTGGAGATGGCCTGCTGATCGTGCGGGACCAGGACGAGATGGCCTGCTTTAATCTCAAGAAGTAATTTAATTTCAGCACATATTGAAGGAGAGCTGATGCGTCACGTACTGTTTGCGTTGTCCCTCGCTATCAGCCTGATGGCAGGACGAGGATTCGCGGCCGAGGCGCTGCGCCCCAACATCCTGATCATCTTTACCGACGATCAGGGCTACGCCGACCTCGGGTGCTTTGGCTCAACGACGCATAAAACCCCGCGAATGGACCGGCTCGCTGAGCAGGGCACGAAGTACACCAGCTTCTACGCGCAGACGGTTTGCGGGCCCTCACGCTCAGCGCTATTGACCGGCCGATACCCCGTGCGATCGGGTGGCTGGGGCATGCCCGCGGAGGAGATCACCTGGGCGGAGCTGATCAAATCCGCCGGGTATCAGACGGCGTGCATCGGTAAGTGGGACGTCTCAGATCGCCGCGCGATACTCGATCGAATGCCGCTGGCGCAGGGCTTTGATTACTACTTCGGAGCGCTGGGCGCGAACGACAACGGCACCCTCGCCTACCACGAGAACAACGAACCCGCGGGCAAGACCAACGACATGGGCTCGATCACGACGCTCTACACCGAGAAGGCGATCGACTACCTGAAAAACAAACGCGAAGCGGACAAGCCTTTCGTGCTCTACCTCTCGCACACAATGATGCACACGGACATCGGAGCCTCGCCGAGGTTCCTGGGCAAGAGCGCGGGCGGGCTGTACGGTGACGTCGTGGAGGAGTTTGATTACGAGACCGGCCGGCTGCTGGACACGCTCGACGAACTTGGGCTCTCTGAAAACACGCTGGTGATCTACACGACGGACAACGGCCCGTGGAACCAGAAGGCCTACCGCGATCAAGAGAAGGGCCACCCCGAAGGCGCAAAGTTCTGGGGCGACGCGGGACCGCTGCGCGGCGGCAAGGGGAGCAACTACGAGGCCGGTGTGCGTGTGCCTGCGATCATCCGCTGGCCGGGCAAGGTTGCGGCTGGTGCAGAGAGTGATGCGATCTTTGCGACGCTGGATTTCCTGCCGACCTTCGCGACGCTGTGCGGGTTTGAAGTGCCAGGCGACCGCGTCATCGACGGCGTGGACCAGTCCCCCCTGCTGCTGGGCAAGGACCCCGGCGGCAACCGCGACACGTTTATTTATATGGCGCATGAAAGCCGAAAGAACAACACCTTCGCGGTCAATGGCATCCGCAAGGGCAGGTGGAAATACATGCGGGCCCAGCAGATCATCGCGGACTACGCACAGGACCACGAACGCGCAAAAGTCGCCGAGCTTTACGACCTCGAAACGGACATCGGAGAGACGACCAACCTCGCCGCCGAACGCCCCGAGCTGGTTGCGGAGATGGAGAGAGAACTCAGCAACTGGTGGGCCGAAGCCCAACCGTATAAACCCTAGGCCGAATACGATTAACGGGTGGCCATCTGAATGCCACCCCGGAACTGCGGCAGCCCGGGGCGGGTTATTGATTGTATTGACGCCTGATTTCTGCTTCACGCCAAATTGTGTTTTCATTTGGCTGTAAAATGGCACGCTCAAGGTACGTCTCAATCATTTAATCATGAAGCGAATCCGGCTTTCAATCCTGCTGCTTAGTTTCATCACGGGCACGGCGACAGCCCAGAACATCGATTTCCACACCCAGGTCGTCCCGGTGCTGATGAAGCACTGCTACGAATGCCACGGCGGGGACCAGGCCAAGGGTGGGTTCTCAATGAACACCCCGGCCCTGTGGTTAGATAAAAAAGCCGCGGCGCCCGGAAAGGCGGACAAGTCCTACTTCATCGAGCTGATCGAGGAAAAGGACCCCGATCTCCAGATGCCGCCCAAGAAAAAGCCCCGCGTCGCGGCCGATGAAGTCAAGCTGCTGCGTGACTGGGTGGATCAGGGCATGAAGTGGGAAGAGGGCTTTACGTTCGCCAAGAACAGCTACGAGCCCCCGCTCAAGCCGCGCCGCCCCGAACTGCCCAAAGCAGCGAAGGGACGCGAGCACCCGATCGACCGCATCATTGATGCGTACCTCGAACAGCAAAAAATCCAGCCCCAGCCGGTGCTCGATGACGCAGCGTTTTACCGGCGCGTCTCGCTGGACCTCACAGGCCGATTGCCCGAGCCCGACGAGGTCGCCGCATTCGTTCAGAATAAAGACGCCAATAAGGATGAGGCGCTGGTCGATCAACTCCTGAGCGACCGCGTGACGTACGCACGCCACTGGCTGACCTTCTGGAACGACCTGCTCCGCAATGATTACAAGGGTACGGGCTATATCGACGGCGGACGCATGTCGATCTCCGACTGGCTCTACGGCTCACTCCTGGAGAACAAGCCTTACGACCAGTTCATCCGTGAACTGATCGCCCCGACTAAAGAATCGGAAGGTTTTATCTTTGGCATCAAATGGCGTGGCACGGTCAACGCCAGCCAGACCCCCGAGATCCAGTTTTCGCAGAACGTCGGGCAGGTCTTCCTGGGCATCAATCTCAAATGCGCGTCATGCCACGACAGCTTCATCGACCGCTGGACGCTCGATCAGACCCACAGCCTCTCGGCGATCTTTGCCCAGCAGCCACTCGAGATCAACCGCTGCGACAAGCCCACCGGCGAAATCGCCAGGCCCGCGTGGCTCTTCCCCGAGCTAGGCGATGTCGACCCCAAAGCGCCGCGTAACGAGAGGCTCAAACAACTCGCGGCGCTGATGACCAGCCCGGACAACGGCCGGGTCTCGCGCACGATCGTCAACCGTCTGTGGCACCGCATGATGGGCCGAGGCATCGTCCACCCGGTCGACGCGATGCAGTCCGAGCCATGGAGCGAAGACCTGCTGGACTATCTCGCGGTTTATCTAGTTGACAACAAGTACGACCTCAAGGCCGTGATGAAGCACATCGCAACTTCACAGGCGTACCGTTCGCGGTCGATCGCGCTGAAGAAGGAGCCGAGCGCCGCCGACTACCGCTATGCAGGACCGATCATCAAGCGCATGACCGCCGAGCAGTTTGTCGATGCGATCCGCCAGGTGACGCAGACTCCGACCACGGGCTTTGCGCCGAACTTCAATGCGATTGCTATCGAGAAGTCGCGCGGCCTCGAAAGCAATGACAAACTCAGCCAGGCATCGCTTCTACCCAGCGATCTCCTGCAACGCGCTCTAGGTCGGCCCAACCGGGAGATGGTCGTCAGCAGCCGGCCGCAGGAGCTCACAACCCTGGAGGCGCTGGACCTTGCCAACGGCGAGGCGCTCAACTCGATGGTCCGGGAAGGGGCCGCGAAGCTGATCGCGGACAACCCCGGGATCAAGCCCGATGAAGTGATCGCGTTGGTGTTCATGCGGTCGCTCTCTCGCGAGCCCAGCAACGCGGAGCTACGGACCTGCCGGCAGATGTTCAACGGCGGCACCAAGCCGACGGGCGTTGAAGACCTGCTGTGGTCGGTTTTTATGCTGCCCGAGTTCCAGCACGTGCGCTAAGATTCATCCGGAGATCGTGATGATGGACTGGTACGACGAAAAATGCATGGCACTGACCCGCCGCCGCTTCCTGCAGGCACTGGGCGCGACTTCGGCCACCGCGATGATGGCCGGTGCGCCGAGGCTGGCGATGGCGGACCCCAACGCCGAGATCGTGCACCCCAAGCCCACCGCCGATGCGGTGATCCTGCTGTGGATGGCCGGTGGCATGGCGGCGCCGGAGACCTTCGACCCCAAGCGATATAAAGCTTATGAAATCGGGCTGCCCGTCGAGCAGATCATCTCCACCTTCCCCGCGATTGATACCAACGTCGACAACATCAAAATCAGCCAAGGCCTTGAAGAAGTTGCCAAGGTCATGGACCGCGCAACGCTGATCCGTTCACACGTCCAGCCGGACCTGGGCAACATCCTGCACTCACGCCACCAGTTCCACTGGCACACCGGGTACGTCCCGCCGATCACCGTCGCCGCGCCGCACATCGGCGCGTGGATGGCACGGCTGCTGGGACCGCGCGACCCGGTCATGCCCGCGTTCGTCAACATCGGCCAAAAACTCGAAGGCCACGGCGAATCCGAAGAGCTCAAGGCCTTCACCACCGCCGGGTTCCTCGGCAGCGCCTACGGCCCGTTCAACATCCCCTTCCCCGAAGAAGCCGCACGCTCGGTCGCCACACCCCAGGGCATGGACGACAAACGCTTCAAAGAGCGCTACGCGCGTTACAAGCGCCTGCTTGAAGATAGCGGCCACGGCATCAGCGACTACCACGAAGACTCGATGCGCAAGGCCGTGGACGACGCCCACCGCCTGCTCGGCTCGGAAAAGAAAAAGGCCTTCGACCTCACGCGAGAACCAAAAGAAGTCTACGACCGCTATAACACCGGGCGATTCGGCCGCGGCTGCCTGCTCGCGCGTCGGCTGGTCGAAGCGGGCTCACGCTTTGTCGAAGTCACCACCGAGTACATCCCATTCGTCCACTGGGACACGCACGAGAACGGCCATGTCACGGCAGAGAAACTCAAGCAGGAAGTCGACCGCCCGATCGCCACGCTCATCCGCGACCTCGAACAGCGCGGTATGCTCGACCGCACACTCGTCATACTCGCCAGCGAGTTCAGCCGCGACATGATCATGGAAGGCAAGCCCGGCTCGACCGCACGCGATCAATCCCGAGCCAAGACCGACGTGCTCAAGGAGATGAAGCACTACGGCCTGCACCGCCACTTCACCGGAGGCAGTTCCGTGGTCATGTTCGGTGGGGGTATGAAGAAGGGCTACCTCTACGGCAAGACCGCAGACGAAAGACCCAACATCGCCATCGAGAACCCGGTCTCGGTCACCGACCTGCACGCAACGATCTATGCCGCGATGGGCATCAGCCCCAAGACGATGTTCGAGGTTGAGAAGCGGCCGTTCTATGTGACCGATCTTGGTAAAGGCGTGCCCGTAGCGGACATCTTTGCGAACCAGGCCTGAAGCCGGGACAATCCGAACATGAGAAACCATCTGCTTCAACTGGGTCTGATCCTTCCATCCCTGTGTGCGCTGGCCGAGCACCCGGTTGAGTTTGACGTCCAGCTGCTCGCGGTGGATACGAACGAGGGCGTTGCTGTCGCAGACTACGACAACGACGGGCTGCTTGATATCTCCGCGGGCCGTAGCTGGTTCCGCAACCCCGGCAAACAAGGCATTTGGGTCGGAAGGCCTGTGCGACTCATCGATGAGCATGGCAGTTTTACACGCTCTAATTCAGAGGCCGCCTACGACGTGAACGGCGACGGGCTGATGGACATCGTCGCCAGCGATTTCTTCTCCGAGCCGGTCTACTGGTATCAGAACCCCGGGAATACGAAGCTCGAGCGTGGCGAGCTCTGGATACCGAAACTATTCATCCAGACAACTCAAAAAACCAATGAGAACGGCACACTGCTGAACTTCGACCTCTATAATGACGGCAAGACCGAATGGATCGCCAACCAATGGAACAAGAACGCCCCGCTGCTGGTCTGGCATAGAAATGAGAACGGCGACTTCATCTCGCACACCATCGGTCAAAAGAACGGGCATGGCATAGGCTTTGGCGATATCAACAACGACGGACGCGAGGACATCCTCGTCGGCACGGGCTGGTACGAAAGACCCCGGGGCGACCCCTACGCCCAGGCCTGGACCTACCACCCGGACTGGAGCCGCGACTTTTCTTGCCCGATGATCGTCCGTGATGTCAACGGCGACGGGCTTAACGACATGATCTGGGGCAACCCGCACGACTACGGCGTGTTCGTCTGGCTCGCAGAAACCCACGCCGAAGGTGACCACGCCAAGCTGCAATTTAAAGAGGTCAAACTCGACGATTCATTCTCTCAGGCGCATGCGATTCATATGGCCGATCTCGACGGAGATGGCCGCGACGAACTGATCACCGGAAAACGCGTCCGCGCCCATGATGGCAAGGACCCCGGCAGCAGCGAAGAACCGCTAATCGTTTACTACACGTGGGATGAAAAATTCTCGGCAATTCAGCGGCATGTCATCGCGAAGGGCTGCGGCACCGGCCTTCAGATCCGCACGGCCGACCTTGATAAGGACGGCGACCTGGAGATCATCGTCGCAGGCAAGGACGGCACGCAGATCCTCTGGAATAAACACAAGTAAAGTTCGTCAGTCCGGCTCGTCCCAGACAACCACGCCAACGCTGTCGATGTCGCCCGGCCCCGGGGGCTTGCCGTTGTAGAGGTTCTCGGCCTGGGTGGGGCTCATGCCTCGGTCGTACACCGTGACGCGCTTGAAGGCGCCGCGCCAGTGGCTGCCTCCACCATACGCTCCGCCGAGGGTTAGAAGATAGTTGCTTGCCCAGTTGTCGAGGATGCCTCCGGCGGTGCCGGTCTCGTCGAGAACACCGTCGACATAGACTTTCACCAGCCCCTGCTTATAGCTGAGCACCAGGTGCGTGTCGTAGAGCGAACTCATGGGCGTGGTCGAGATCAACTCGGGCGAGAGCTTGCCCGTGGCCCCGGTCGCCGAGTCGCGCACTCGCGCCTGGTAGAACGAGCTGTTCTGCCCGAGCATGAAGTTGTGGGCGCTGCCGCTGCGGGCGCTGCCGATGATCTGCGATGGACTGGCGGTAGTGGCAGGCTGGGCGCGGGCAACCTTGGTTTCGAGCGTGAATTCGCCCGTTTGCTCGATCTTGTCACGCAGCTTGGTCGTGTAGTCGATCGAGGTTGCGACGGTGTCACCGGTGAACTGCAGGCCTCCACCGACAATCCATGTGATGGCTGAGGTGTCGTAGATGACCACGTCCAATGGGCTGCCGTAGCCCGAGGTGTCGGCGATGACGTAGCCCGGCGCGACGCGTGTGCCCGGGTCCAGGCCCGTGGCGAGTTTGAGGGCCTGCGCCGCGTCCATCGGCACGTCATAAATCCGCACATCATCCATCCGACCGGCAAAATAATCTTTCAGAGGCGTGACAGAATTTGCGCCGCTGTTGGTCGCGCTTGCGCCTAGGACGATCGGCCTAGCGTTGCCGCTACCGCCAGAGGTTGTGCCCAGCCCGCCGAGGTGGTCGGCCTTGGAAACCAGCACGCCGTTAAGGTATAGACGCAACTGCCCGTCACCCCAGGTCACCAGGACGTGATACCACTGGTTCAGAGACAGCGCGCCGGTCGAGGACTGGAGCGACACGGTTGTCCCTGTGCCGTACGGGTCGCCCGACGTGGTCTGGATCTGCGCCGCGATCCTGCTGCCGCTGCTGTAGATGTGCAGGTGCCCGCCGCTGCCAAAGCCCGCCGAGTCTTTGGAAAAAAGACCCTGACTGCCGGTCAGAGAAGTCGGGTACATGAAGAAGCTGACGCTGCCGGCGTCGAGCAGGTAGTCGGCGTGATGCGGGATCATCAGGTAGTCATCGCTACCATCAAAGCTGAAGGCGTTGCCGATGCGACCGACCGCCTCGGCTGTTGCTCCGCTGACACTGCCATGGTTCAATCGCGTGGTCTGGTCGATGATCGTCGCCGGCGTGATGCCGATGGGTCGCGTGGCGAGGTCGGTGTGGATTGCGCCGCTTTCGATGACGAGGTCATCCTCGATCACGATATTGCCAAATATCTCTGCCCCGCCGCGGAGGGTGATGTCGCGTGCGCCGTGCATCGTGCCGGCAATCTTGACGTTGTCTAATACTGTTGTGCGGTTGTTGCCGAACTGGATGATCTGCAGCGCCCCGGGGCGTGTGGTGTCGCTGTTGATGACCGAGCCGTTGCTGATGGTCATGTTGTGACCGGCCCAGATCTTGAGCGTCGCACCGGGCGCGAGGAGAATCTGACCGTTGTCTATCGTGAGCATGTTTTCGATAAGAACTTCGATGTTGCCGCTGACAACGACCTGGGCCCCGCCGGTGATGTCGAGCTTGTTAAAGTGCTGATTCGCGGTCCATGTATAGCTGCCGCCGTTGTAGGTCTGGTTGCCGGTGTGGGTGCCAAATCCCGTCGGGGCGTCATAGGTGGGGATATTGACGTTGCTCGCCTGGGCGGAGACGGTGCCGGTGATGGTGCTGCCGCCAGTGGTTTGGACGACGGTTGAGGGGTTCGCGCCACTTCCGACCTGCACATCGCCGTAGATGGTGCCGTTGTCGATCAGCACATCGCCCGGGTCGGTTGCGTTGATCACCATCAACACGTCGCGCTTCTGGTTCGATCCGCCGTAGGCTCCGTCGGTAGATTTGTATGCGTCGATATAAGAGCCGCCCTCGATCGTGGCGTTGTTGCTCAGGTAGATCGTGCCCGCGCCGATGGTTTCATCCAGATTCCAGTAGCCTACCAGCGTGGGGTCGGGCACCGCCTGCTCATCGAAGTCGTACTCCGCCAGCAGCGTCGGGATCAGCGCCGCAACATTAGACCCCGAGGCCCACTGCAGCGAGCGCTGAAGGATCGTCGTGCCGTCGGCGGTCAACTGGCTCACATCGAAGTTGTCGCCGGTCGGCAGCATCACACGCCTAGAAGCCGCGACGCCGTAGTAAAGCGAAGCCCCGGTATCTGCGATCATGATTGTCGCGTTCGTGCCGGTGCCCGGCCGGTCCGCAAGCGTTCTAACGCCCGGCGCCAGGGTCGAGCTGACATAGCGGACATCAAACGCGCTCTGCATGATCGCGAGAGAGCCCGCCGCAAATCCCTCGGTGATCATGTGGCTGTTGTCGCTGATATCGATCGCGGTCCCGGAAACCTGGCTGGTGGTATTAGAGGTCGTGAAGCCAAAGTCGTCCTGAAGGTAAGGCTCTTCACACACCACGCCGATCGCCAGGTCGCGCAGCTTGGTACCAACACTGGTCGAGTTGACCTCCTCGGAGATGTAGGCCACGTCATTGATCGCTGCCGCATTAACATAGGTCGATAGCGAAGCCCCGTCGTCGATCAGCGTGACCGTGTAGCCCCACGACTCGAAGAGCGACTCCTTTGCCTGGTCCTGCGCGGAGGGGGCCGGGGCGTTTGCGACCACAAGCATCATGCGCAAGCCCGGCAACCCCAGCGAAGGGGTCACCCTGGCGCTGACGCGGTGGGTCACGCCGCTGTACGTCGCGATCGCGGTGAGCGTGACCGCCTGAGTGTCGTCGTCGCTCAGGTCGTCGTCGGCTTCGTCGATGCCGTAGAGATCGAACATGCCGCCGTCCAGCGCAACATCCGACATCCACTGGCCCGACGTCTTGTCGGTGCGCCACGTATCGTTTTGGTTGACGTAGTCGATCGCCATCTTCAGCGCAGACTCTGCGATACCGCGGGCCTTGAGCTTGCGGTCGATATTCGATGCGACCACCGCCGTCGGGCGCTGGCTGGCGAGGAACGAGAGCGCGAGGATCGTCGTGATCCCGACCGCGATCATGACCAGCAGCAACGCCGCGCCGCGCTGCCTGCGAAGTGTCAACTTCTGCATCGCTGCGCTCACGGGCTCACCTCGTTTCTCAGCGATGCCGCGCCGATCGCGGTGTCAGGTATTTCGCCACCGGTCAAACCGACACGCATCGCCACCAGCCTCGACGCCTGGGGGTCCGCGTCGTCCAGCGTCAGCGTAAGAGAAGAAACCTGCTCGGCCCAGCGCTCTCCCGGGAACGCCGCGTCACCCTTGTAGGCATTCGTGATGGCGCGGAAGTCATCGCCCAGGTCGTACGCCTCGTCCGTGATCCCTTCCGCAGCCGCGTATCGCATCAGGTATCCCGTGCCGGGATCAAACTCCAGGAGCTGGATCTCCGACTTGCTCGGCGAGCCGCTGTCATCGCTGTCCTCGCTCCAGAGCACCAGGTAATCCGTCCCGGCATCCAGTACCATTCGCGACTCGCGAACTTCCGCCTCGAAGCGCGCCCTCAGCGCCATCTGCCGGGTAATCAGCGTGCGCAGGTCCTTGCTCGACTGTGTGCCGTACATCACGCCCGTGATCAGCGCTGTCGTCGCCATGCCGATCACCGCCGTGCCCGCGAGCGCGATCAGCAGCTCCAGCAGCGTCAGGCCACGGATGTGCGAGCCGTGAAGTGCATATTGCCTCCTTATGGCTTTAACGCGCCGAGCGCATCGCAGATCGGACATCGCACATCGCGCATCGCACGTCATTCCACTGCCTCCGGAACAAATCGCTCGACCGACCAGCTACGCCCGCCCGGCTCACTTACCGTCACCGTCACCTGTACGCCTGCGTGATCACCGCCCAGGTCCGCAACACTATTGGTGATGGCGACGACGCTGACCGTGCGCTCGAAGCGCTGGTAGGCCGTGGGATAGGCAAGGCCCGCGTGGTCCGCCAGCGCACCCGGCGACTCGATGTAGCCGTTGTAGTCATCGACGTTGTCGAAGTCTGCGCGGTCTGTCTCGTCATCCTCCGGCCCGATCGCGCCCACCTCGTCAGGGTCGGCGTAAGGCTTACTAAGAATCTCCTCAAGCATCACCTCGGCCAGCGCATCCGCACGCGCGCGCCTCAGCGCGTCGATCGTGCGTGCCTGACCCGCCGCAACCGCCTGCACGATACCCACCGTCATCACCGACAGGATCGCCGAGGCGACCAGCACCTCTACAAGCGTAAATCCTTTTCTTTTCAGGCGATGCCTCTCTACACGCATACACGGAATATCGTCCGCATCGGCTCCGTGATTCACCCCCGCCGACCACACCCCAAGTCAACGCCGCGTGGTGCCGATATCCCTTGCATGGCAAGGCAAAAGCGCCATCACGCCCGAAGCGCCGCGCAGCGTGCTGTCACGATGCTCGAACTGATGATCGTCGTCGCTATCCTCGGGATTATCGGAGCGCTCGCCACGCCGATGTTCACCGGAACCGTGACCACCCGCCTCCGCGCGGCAGCCATCGCCCTCGCTTCCGACCTCGACGCCGCCCGCGCCGAATCCATGGCCCACGGCGAGGACCTCCGATATCTCGTCATCAACCCATCCACCAACACCTACTACATCGCCCCAGAGTCCGATACCTCTGCGCCCATCACCCACGTCGACTCCGGCCAGCCCTACACACGCACCTTCGGCACCGGCGAATTCACACAGCTCGGCAGCGTACGCATCAGCGCCTACGCCCTCGACAAGTCCGGCGAAACCAACGACAGCAAACTCGGCTTCGGGCTCTACGGCCAGACCGACCAGGCCACCGACGCCACCATCACCCTCGCTTCAAGCGACAGCCAGATCACCCTCACGATCAACGCAACGACCGGCGAGGTGACAATCGGCTCGATTTATTAGATCCCGCGCAATTTCGATTGGACATGATTTCTGGATTGGCAGGATTTACAGAATTAAACTTCTGATCGACTATTTTTCCATATTATTGATCGAATGCTCTATCATCACCATCGCGAGCCATCAATAATCAGTGTTAATGAAATTCATTAGTTCCACCGGATTTCATCCCGTGAATCCTGCCAATCCTGAAATCCTGTCAAAGCACCGCATTGACTAAACGCCCGATCTTTTCGATCTCGATCACCGACTGCATCCCGGCTTTCATGAGCTTCTTGGGCTCGCGCGCCCAGCCGACGCCAGGCGGGGTGCCGGTGAGGATGATCGAGCCGGCACGCACTGTTGTGTCCTGACTGACAAACGCGATGAGCTGCGCGACGCTGAAGATCATGTCGCTCGTGTGGCCGACCTGCAACTGTTCACCGTTGAGATAGCCATGCAAGGCAAGTGATTGCGGATCGCTGATGGAGTCCGCATCATCGCCTTGCGTCACGATGCAGGGCCCAAGCGGGCAGAACGTATCAAAGCCCTTGCCACGGATAAACTGCCCGCCGCCGCCCTGCTTCTGCCACCAGCGAGCGCTGACATCATTGGCGCAGGTGTAGCCGAGCACATAGTCCAGCGCGCGCTCCACGGGCACATCCTTCGCGTCCTTGCCGATCACGACGGCGAGTTCGGCCTCCTGATCCACCTCGCCGTCAGGGTGCTCACAGCGCGGCATTCGGATCGGCTGGCCCGGGCCGGTGATCGCGCCCGACGGCTTCATGAAAACGACCGGGCGTTCGGGCACCTGCCCGCCCATCTCCGCGACGTGCGAGCGGTAGTTCATCCCGATGCAGAAGATGTCCGTCGGCTGGACGGGGGCCAGCAACTGCATCACCTCAACCACCCTGCCGGTCGGCGCGGGCATGGCGGGGAAAACCTTGAACGGATCGGCATCGAGCAGCTCGGCCCTGCCGTTTCCAAGGTCTTTCCCATACTGGACTTGTGATTGTTGATCGAGGAATCGGAACAGACGCATGGGGCTTCTCCCGGGGCAACCTTTGGTTATAATCTCCGCCTGTAGACGATACCTGATCCGAGGTCGCACGGATGCGATCGGCCCGCTTGACCGGCCGCCTGAGGATCATAGGAGTAGCCCTTGTCCGAGCCCACCCCCGCAGCCCGCAACAAGCCCCGCACCTGGCAGGACGTCTCCGCCAACACGGACAAGAAGCAGGACATGCCCGAGGGCCTGTGGCTGCGTTGTCCCTCATGCGAGACGATGCTCTACCGCAAGGCCGTCGAGCAGAACCTGCACGTCTGCCCGGACTGCGACCACCACTTCCGGATTGATGCCGAGCAGCGCATCGCCCTGCTTGTCGACCCCGGCAGCTTCGAGCCGCTGTGGGCGGACCTGGGGCCCAAGGACACGCTCAAGTTCACCGACCGTATGCCCTACAAGGACCGCATCAAGGCCGAGCAGAAAAAGACCGGCCAGAAGGATGCGCTTATGGCCGGGCGCGGCTTCATCAAGGGCCGCGGTGTCGTGCTCGCCGTGATGGACACGCGCTTCATGATGGCGTCGATGGGCTCGGTCGTCGGTGAGAAGATCACCCGCGCTATCGAGCTGGGCACCGCGGAGAACAAGCCCGTCATCGTCGTCAGCGCCTCCGGCGGCGCACGCATGCAGGAGTCCGCGCTCTCGCTCGCACAGATGGCCAAGACCTCGGCCGCGCTCGCAAAGCTTGACGATGCCGGAGGCCTGTTCATCTCCCTGCTCACCGACCCGACCACCGGCGGCGTCACCGCATCCTTCGCCATGCTCGGCGACATCATCATCGCCGAGCCCAAAGCCCTCATCGGCTTCGCCGGCCCCCGCGTCATCGCCAACACCGTCCGCCAGGAGCTGCCCGACGGCTTCCAGCGCTCCGAGTTCCTCCAGGAAAAGGGCTTTGTCGACCGCGTTGTCCACCGCAAGGACCTGCGCAACGAGATCGCCCGGCTGATCGACTACGCGGGCAAGTAGTCAAATCCTCTGCAAATAAAACTATTTAAACGGTATTGGCCAGACGCCCCTGTCGTCTAAAGCGATATGATCCTTGCGCGATCAATCTATCACGATAGGAATCTATCCATGCTCAAGCCCTGCCGCCTGCTCGTCGCTCTGCTCTTTTTCTTCGTCACGTTGTCGACGTCGGCTCAGCCGATGCCCAAGGAGGACGTGATCGATGTGCCCGCGGTGGGTGAGGGGCTCTGGCCCAGCAACCTGTTTCAGTCGAACATGGTCGTGCAGCGCGACCGGCCGATCCCGGTCTGGGGCTGGGCCGACCCGGGCGAGAAGGTCACCGTCAGCTTCGCGGGCAACAGCGCGAGCGCCACGGCCGACAAGAACCGCGCATGGCGTGTCGAGCTTCCCGCGCTGCCGGCGAATAGCACGCCGCAATCCATGACCATCACGGGCAAGTCCAAGACCATCACGCTCGAGAACATCCTCGTCGGCGACGTCTGGCTGCTCGGCGGGCAGTCCAACATGGAGATGGAAATCAGTGATGTTGAGAACGGCGGGCTTGAGGTTGCCTCGGCCAACTACCCAAATCTCCGCCTGCTCACGATCCCGCAGGGCGAGCTGCCCGATGAAACCCCGGGCTTCGCGCGGCTGTACGAGTACAGCAACTATTTCAAACGACACTTCCGCAAGGGCGACTGGGACGTCTGCTCGCCTAAGACCGTCACCGATTTCTCTGCGATCGGCTACATCTTCGCGCGTCGCCTACAGAAAGCGGCCGACATCCCGATCGGCGTGATCGATATGTCGCGCGGCGGCACCTGTGTCGAGAGCTGGACCCCGCTGCAGACGCTGCGCGAGATGGACAAGCCCGAGATCAAGAAGGTCCTGGCCGACTGGGACAACAAGGCCGCGGAATTCGACGCGCAAAAAGACCTGGAGCAGCGGATCGAGGCGAAGAAGCAGCGGATCGCCCGGATGGAGAAGGAGGGTCAGCAGATCACAGACGAAGATCGCGAACTGCCCAGTGACCTCCGACCGGGTCCGCTCGCCGACATGAATCACCCCGGCGCGAACTACCAGGGGATGCTCAAGCCGATCGCGGGACTGCCGGTGAAGGGCGCGATCTGGCACCAGGGCTACAACAACGCGATGGGCGGGCTCAACGGGCCGGGTATGTACCGTGAGGTGTTCCCGGTGATGATCGCGTCCTGGCGTGAGGCGTTCAAGGACCCGGCGATGCCGTTCTGCGTGATCTCGCTTTGCACCGATACCGCTCCGCAGACCCTGGATAACTACAGCGAGATGATGCACAACCTGGGCATGGAAATCCGTGAAGCACAGTACAAGACTTTCCGCGACCTCTACGACGGCGGCGACAAAAACATCGGCTTTGCGAGCAGCTACGACCTCCGGCGTGCGTGGTACCACCCGCAGGTGAAGATCCCGGCCGGGGAGCGGGCGGCCCGATGGGCTTTGGCGACGCAGTACGGCTTCAGTGAGCGGCAAATCCCCTGGAAGCCGCCGGTGCTTAAAGACATGAAGACTCAGGACGCCAGCATCATCCTGAACTTCGACCAGGAAGTCGGCGATCAAAACAACGGTGACATGTTGGGCTTCGCAATCGCGGGCAACGACCGCAGGTTCCACCCCGCCAAGGCCGAATACCTGCAGACCGGTGTGGACAGCAAGAACCAGCCGCAGTACGACAAGAAGAAGATCAAGCTCACGAGCATCATGGTGCCCGAGCCGGTCGCGTACCGTTATGCATGGGGCCGAAACCCGCTGGCCAACGTCCAGGCCCAGGGCAACAAGGACCTGCCGCTGCCGACCCAGCGCAGCGACGACTGGCCGATGCACGCGATCCCGCTGGGCATTCTGCCGGAGGATGTCACTTTGCCGCTGCAAAGGGCCGATCGCAACAAGCTGCTGATCGCCCTGCGCGAGCAGGACAAACAGCGCCGTCTTGAGCAGGCCAAGGCGCTGATTGAAGAGCTCAGCCGCTGATCGAAAAGGCCTTTGAGCCTCTAATCGCAATCGCACCTGAGGTGTCGCGGCGTGCTGTCGGCGTGTTACAGACGCTACAACCCGCGCGTTCGCACCGTCACTAAGCAGGCGTCGGGAACAGGCCGATATCACTTGGGTATGCCCAGAATCGTCCTTCTGATGCTGGCGGTGCTGCTGTCGCTACACCCCGTGCGCACCGCGGCGCAGGACGATGTCATCGTCTTCGAGCCCACGCCTGCGCTCAACATCTTCCGCAGCAGGCACTACCGCATCCACACGACGCTGTCGCGCAGCGAGACCCAGCCGTTTGGCCGACACATGGACGCGGTTTACGAGCAGTACGCCCTTCGTTTCCGCGCGCTAGGTGCGCCGCCGGTTGACCCGATGCCGCTCTATCTCTTCCGCACGCAGGAGCAGTACAACCGCTTCCTGCAGGAGCACGACATCGACGCGACGCACTCGGGCGGGATGTTTTTCGTGACGCACAAGCTGCAGGGGCTCGCGACGTGGGCCGAGTCGAGTAACCGCCGGACCACTTACGAAGTGCTTCAACACGAAGGGTTTCACCAGTTCGCGTGGCACACCGTCGGGCCCCGCCTGCCTGTCTGGCTGAACGAGGGGCTGGCGCAGTATTTTGAGTCGGCGGTGATCCGCGACGACCAATTATCGCTGGGCATAACCTGCTCCTCACGGATTGACGGCATGAAGGACTTACTTCACGCTGGAAAAGCGATGTCGCTTGAAGAGCTCTCAAAGATCACAAGCACACAGTGGTCCAAGACACTGAATCAGGATTCGGACCGTGCCGCGGCGCTTTACACCCAGGCGTGGTCGGTCACCTACTTCCTCATTCACGGCGACGATGGCGCCCATCAGGCGTCGCTCCTGGAATACCTTAAAAGTCTGAGTAAAGGCGACAAGCCCGAGTCTGCTCAGCTCATGGCGTTTGGCTCAGAGGGGCTGGCATCACTTGAAGACTCCTGGAAAGAATTCGCCGCAACTCAGCGGCCAGACGAAGTCGCTCAGGCGACCGAACGGCTGGAGTTCCTGGGTACAGGACTTCGTCTGATCGCCGAACAGGGTGAGAAAATGCCTGCCGACCTTGATCAGCTGCGATCGACCCTGCAGCGCTATGGCTTCAAGCTGCGCCGCAAGGAGATGGGCGTGACGCGAAGCCTGTCCGCTGAGCATGACGATCTTTTTGTGTATTCCAAAGGCGAGGGCGAGGATCACGATTTCGTTCTGCTCGAACCCGACCGCACCGGCCTGCCGCCGCGCATCACGGCACCGGGCCTCGAGCCTGAGCCGATGTTGATCTGGTACCGTGACGCCGACAACAAGCTCGTGCAGGACATCGTGTACCGCTGATCGTTCTTAACGCATCACGATCAGGCAACCATTAGCCGTCGCACGACAGGGCGACGCGCCGCTGCTCCAAAATTAAAACACCAGCCCGTCCAGCGACATCAACCCCAGCGGCTCCTTCGTGAAGAACGGCTCGGCATAGCGCACGCCGATCCGCGAGCCCATGTAGCCGTTGAACTCACGCACCCACTCCACCACCCGTCGGTTCTTCTCCGGCATCACAAACTGCGTCTCGTACGCCTTCACCGCAGCCTCCTTCGTATCCATCTGCCCCGTGATATCAAGGCAAAACGAAGGGTCGGCCACCCAGCGCAGGTGCGTTGCGTAATAATAAAACAGCCACTTGGGATAGCAAGGCTCGCCCGGCAGATCGATCTTCGTCAGCTTCGCATCGAAGCGTGCATCCTCGACGATACGCGTCGTCGCGCGGTGGTCGGGGTGCGCGTCCTGCTCGTAAGGCAAGAAGATAATCTCCGCCTGGTGCTCACGGATCACCCCCGCTACCGCGTGACGCGCCTCAAGCGTGTGCATCACGCTGCGGTTGGGCAGCCCCAACAGCCGACGCTTCACGCCCATGATCTTCGCCGCGGCGGTCCACTCCTTCTCACGCTGCTGCGGCGAGCCCATCGGCGTCGGCTCGCCGTTGGTCATATCCAGCAGCAGAACGTTGTGCCCCTGCTGAGCGAGGCGGACGATGGTCCCGCCCATGCCGAGTTCTTGATCGTCAGGGTGCGGTCCGACGACGAGGATGTTTGCCATTTGAGATTGAGGATTTGAGATTTGAGATTGCAGATTACAAGACACGTAAACACATCATAGCCAGTACCTCACGCAAGACACATCACAAGATTGGGTTTCATGTTGTCAATTAATAATCAACCGTACGCCACCCACTCCAGGCAAAGCCCCTGCGGCGGGAGCGTCGGCCCTGCAATCTGACGGTCGGCCGTGGCCAAAATAGTCTCGATATGCGTCGGCTCAAACCGACCTCGTCCGACCTCCAGCAGCGTGCCCGCGATGATCCGCACCGTGTTGTACAAGAACCCGCTGCCCTGGATCGTCATGTGCACCTCGTGAGGGTACAGCGGATCCGTGAACACCCGGCAGTCGTAGATCGAACGCACCGTGCTCTCGCGACCGTGGCCGGCGGCGCTGAAGCCCTCGATGTCGTGCGTGCCGATCAGCCGACGCGCCGCGTCGTTCATCCGCTCGACATCAAGCCTGAACGGGAAGCAGTGGTACACCGCGTTGCGCACCCACAGCGGCTTGTGCTCGCTGTTGTAGATCCGGTAGCGGTACTGCTTGTTGACCGCCTGCGCGATGCAGTCGAAGTCCGGCGCAGCAAGCTCGGCCTTGCGCACCTCGACATCGTCAGGCAGCCGCGCATTGATCGCCAGCGCCATCTTCTCCAGGGGGATCGGCGTGTCCGCATCAAACTGCGCCACCTGCCCGATCGCATGCACCCCGCTGTCGGTCCGAGAGGCCCCGAAAAACTTGAGCTGCTCGCTCGGCGTGCCCAGCAGGCGGACCAGCGCCGCCTCAACCACGCCCTGCACCGTGCGCATCGGCTCAAGCCCCGGCGGCTCCTGCTTCTGCCAGCCGAAGAACGCGGCACCGTCGTACGCGAGAGTGAGTTTGTAGCGCTGGTGCATGATCTAAAAGCTTACCAACCTAGAGAGGGGTAATACTCACGATACAACATCAATCCGCATGCAGCCAGATTGACCGCGAGGCAAATCAGCCCGAACGGCCTAAGAATATTTTTCCTTTGACAGACACTCGATCCGGACAAGAATAAGCCAATAACCACCAGCGGGTACTGCATCACACCCATGCTTGATACAAGGTTACGAAACTCAGAATTAAGCCTGGCGTGACGGCGGACTTGATCAATCTCTTGCAATTCTTCATTACTTAACTCGAGTGAGTCAAGAGCTTCGTGATTTCGCTCAAGACCACGATCGTATGCGATCGACCTACGGAATGATTTTTCTGCCATATCTGCAGAGGTGGTCCGCCATTTTACTTCATTGCCCTCAATGGAGGGCGGTTGTGGCCGAGGTAAATATCCGCCAACGGCGTGGTTGTACCACTCGATCCTGATCGCTGTTGAAGCGACGACCCCTGTAATAATCAGCATCAGCGCAACAAAGAACCATGCTCGATGATGAATTTCGGATATCAATATTGCAACCCAATCGTCTGACTTTTGTAGTCCGCGGCTGTCAGCCGCGGACTAATTTTTGAAAAAACGCGTCAGGCCTTCATCGACTCGGGGTCCACCCCGATCGACTTGCACCACTCTCTGTACGCGATCGGGCTGATCTCGCTGGGCTTGATCTCGCTCTTGCCGCCCCAGAAAACGTTGGTGTAGTCCACCTCGATCCCCGCCTCGCGCAGGTGCTCATCGATCGCGGCCTTGTGCGCCAGGACCAGTTCCTTGTCCGTGCCGTGGGAGACGCCCATGATGTTGACGTTGGAGAACTCCTCGCCGCCCTCGCGCCAGTAGGCGTGGGTCATGCAGTGGTGCCGGCCGACCTCTTTGCCCGCCTCGATCTCCCGGCCGGCCGGGACGCGCCAGTGGAAGAGCGCGTTGAACTTGGTGACGCGCTGGCCATCCTGGTGGGCCTTGACGTGTTCGAGGAAGGTCGAGAACCGGCCGATGAGTTTGCGCGACTCAAGCGACTGCGCGGTCTTGCAGAAATCTTCGTAGCTCACCCCCGCCTCGACCGCGCGGGCGCGCCAGAGCTCGGGCGTCAGCTCGCCGGGCTCGAACTCACGCTTGAGCGCCATCATGACCTGCCACTCGTAGTCGCTGAGGTCTTCGACGGTCGTGTCGAGCACCTGGCCGGGCTCATCGGTGCGTGAGCCGGGCTCGAGCCCCTTGCGTCGGACGTGTCCGACGCCGAGCATGAACAGCTTCTTGGCCGGTAGCAGCTTATATCGCTCTGCGCCTGTCTTTTGCATGAGCAGTGCGCAGTGTTTTTCCATGCTGAAGCCGGTGGGCACCTTGAGGGTGGTCCAGAGCTTGTAGTCGCTGCCTCGGGTTTCCTTGTCGGTGGTGCGCAGGACGACGTGGCCGGAGAACGGGTCCTGCTTGGACATGAATTCAAAGGCGTCAAGCAGCTTGAGCGGCGGGACCTTCCATGCGATCAGCGCGCCGGGGGCAAGCGAGGTCGCGAGGAGGGTCTGGCGGACGCGGCGGATGGTGCCTGCTTTGAGCATCGCGACGATGCGCTCAATGACGGTGTCCAGCGGCAGTCCGGACTGGCTTGCGATGTCTTCCAGCGGGGTGCGGGTGAAGCCGGCGATACGGTCCTCGCTGATCGAGAGGATCTGCCGGTTGATGGGGTCGTCGATGCTGATGGGGACCGGGTTCGCGGTATCGGTAGGCATGCTGAGATTGTAGTTTAGCGGGCAGCTCAAAGGCGGCGAGGGTAGGCGGGCATATGATTAACGCGCCGTTTTACAGGAGGTGGCTGGCTGATGAATAGAAAATCAGTACGCCAGGCCGTTTTCACGGATATGGACGGCCGGGGTGAATGGGCCGTGGAACCCGGCATTGCGGACGGTGCCGACGAAGACATCGTGGTCGCCCTCGACGTCTATGTGGCAGACCAGTTCGCACTCAAGGAAAGATTTGGAGGCGGCAATAATCGGCAGCTTGGGCATCAAGGGACGAACCAACTGCTGTCCGAGGAACGGGTCGTCGCCGAGGTCGGACTGGCCTGCGAACTTGCGGACCAGCACGCGGTCATCGACGCCGACCTGGCAGAGGCCGAACTGTCGCGACTCGCTGATCAGGGGCATGATCGGCGTGCCCTTGCGGATGCTGATGCTGACCATCGCGGGCTCAAAGCACACCTGCTGCACCCAGCCGATGAGCATGCCCAGACGGCGATCCTCAAACGCCGCGGTGAGAACGAACTGACCAGAAGGAATTGCGCCAAGCGCCGATGCCATCACGGCCAGCTGCGCTTGATCCATCGGCGGATACGTTTGATTACCCATGCACTTATTCTCGCTCTGAACCCCATCACGATACGTCTTGAAAGCCGGCTCCGCAATCTGACCTCTAAACTACTCGCTTCCGCCGCCGCCGACTAACCCAAACCCTCTACACTGCAGATATGAAATACCGGGCCGCAATCTTCGATCTCGACGGCACGCTGCTGGACACCCTGACCGATCTGAGCCAGGCGGCGAACCACGCATTAACCGCCGTCGGTCGGCCGACCTACTCCCGCGATGCCTACCGCACGCTGGTGGGCCAGGGCGTGCGCAACCTCTTCATCGACGCGCTCGGGCCCGCACACCAGTCACTGCTGGAGGGCGCGATCACAGCCTTCCACGCCTACTACGCCGACCACCGATTTGACACCACCGCGCCCTACCCCGGCATCGTGGCGATGCTCGATCGCCTGAGCGCAGAGCAGGCCCTACTCGGCGTGCTGAGCAACAAGCCGCATGAGGCGACGGTCGATGTCGTAACCCGATTCTTCGGCTCGCTGACTTGGACAGCCCTGCGCGGCCACATACAAGGCACCCCGCCCAAGCCCGACCCCGCCAGCGCCATGCAGACACTCGCTCAGATGCGTGTCGAGCCGGACCAGTGCGTCTACGTCGGCGACACGCGCGTGGACATGCTCACCGGCAAGGCCGCGGGCATGTTCACCGTCGGCGTGTCGTGGGGCTTCCGCAGCGTGCAGGAGCTGCGTGAGAGCGGCGCGGATGTGATCATCGATGAGCCCGCTGAGTTAATCAGGTTGATGGGAACGTGATGGCTTGGTTCTGACGCCAAGCCCATTTAAGGCAGATTTCCCACAGATGCCTTTCCTTGGCGTCTTGGCCTCTAGGCGTTTAAATCGGATCCTCAAAAGCCACCGACGCCTCGTCAAGGCCCGCGCGCCATTCCATGTAGGAATAAGGCAGGCCGTGCGCAGCGTGCAGCTCTTTAAGCCGATTCAGGAAATGCTCGGTCGTGTCCTGCTGCCAGTCTTCCGTGCCTTGTTCGCAGAAAAAGACCCTGCATCCCAGCGGGCGGATCGCGTGTGTGCTGCACAAGCCGTCGATCTGGTAGGGGCAATTGGGCAGGCTTGAGGCCTGGGGCTTGGGGCCTGGGGCGAGTTGTTTTAGTGACAGATCATTTGTAACAAGCGACTGGCCTGATGCCGAGTCCCTATTCGCAACACCCCTCAGAAACCACGCGATCTCGAGCCCGGTCACGTACAGGCGGTGCCCGAACTCTTCGAACCGGCAGCAGCGGCCCGACGCGTTGCACACCGGCCGGCGCTGGGCAACCGCTTGGCCCAGGTCCGCATAGATCGCGCGGATCGCTGCGTCGATGTCCTCCCGCCCCGCCGCCTCACGCCAGGCCTGCCAGTGCTGTGGGTTCTCCTGCTGCAAGGACACTCCTCAACTTCAGACCTCAAGTCCCAGGCCTCAGGCCTACAGATGCTTGGGGTTCTCCGACATGATCACGCGGATCTGCTCGATGGGCACAAAGTTCTGCCCACGCTCATCGGGCTTGCGCATCCCCGGGCACGTCCGCGCCGACTCCTCCCACGACCGCCGGCTCTTCATATTGATCGGCCAGAAGGGCCAGGTCCGGCACTGCGTCGGCCGCGAGGTGTACACCGAACACATGCGCCGGCCGTCCTCGGTCTGCCGCAGGAAGACACAGTCAAAATCACGGCCGTTGCGGACATCGCCCAGCGTCCACCGCCCCAGCGCCCGCCGCGCGTACCGGTGGTAAAACTCCGCCACGTCGATCCCCAGCTCCGCCGACATCGCCCGGCCCTCGGCCTCATCAAACCAGACAAAACCGCTGGGCCCGGTACAACAGTTGCCGCACTGCGTGCAACTGAAGCTCAGGCCCTCGCCAAACCACGGCTCGTCGGTTGGATCCTTGGTGGTAAACACGGTGGGATTGTAGGCCAAACCCGCGAGCCTACAATCTCTGCATGCCCGCCGACCGTGACAAGCTTGATGCGCTCTTGAAAAAGGCCCGCGCGCTGCCCAGGACCCCCGGCGTCTATCTCATGAAGGACGACAAGGGCGTGGTCATCTACGTCGGCAAGGCGGCCAACCTTCCCGACCGCGTGAGCAGCTACTTCATCCCCTCGGCGGCGACCTCCGGCGGGCTCGGGCCCAAGAAGCTGCCCATGCTCGACATCGTCGAGGACTTCGACGTCCTCGAGTGCGAGACCGAGTGGGAGGCGCTGCTGACCGAGAACCGGCTGATCAAGGACATCCACCCGCGCTTCAACGAGCGGCTGACCGACGACAAGACCTTCCCCTACCTCGTCATCACGCTCAAGGACGATTTCCCCGGCGTCTTCATCACCCGCCAGCCGGGCAACCCCGAGTACCGCGGCGCGAAAGTCTACGGCCCGTTCACCGGGGTCTACGCCCTGCGCGAGGCGGTGCAGCTCTTGCAACGCATCTTCAAGTTCCGCACCTGCACGCTGGACATCGTCGACGGCGAACCCAAGAACCAGCACTTCCGTCCCTGCCTGCTCTACCCGATCAAGCAGTGCACCGCCCCGTGCGGCGCGAAGATCAACAGGGACGACTACAGGGCCGACATCCAGAGGCTCATCCGCTTCCTGGACTCCAAGCGCAGCGTGCTCATCCGCGAGCTGCGCGAAGAGATGGAGCAGGCGAGCGCTGCACTGGCCTACGAAAAGGCTGCGGTGCTGCGCGACCAGATCCGTGCGATCGAGAAGCTCGACGACCGCGGCGACCGCAAGGACAACTGGCAGCCCGAGGCGGAGAGTTTTTACCAGGACCCCAGGAAAGGCCTGGAATCCCTGCAGAAAACGCTGGGCATGGAGCAGCCGATCCGCTGCCTGGAGTGCATCGACATCGCGCACCTGCAGGGCGGCGAGACGGTGGGTAGCAAGGTGTGTTTTGTCGATGGTCGGCCACTGAAGAACGAGTACCGGCGTTACAAGATCGAGTCCTCCGTGCCGGGCAGCCCCGAGGGCAAGATCAACGACGACTACGCGAGCATCCGCGAGGTCGTGTCGCGCCGCTACCGTGAGGCGGGCGCGGGCCAGGAGCTGTACCCGGACGTGATCGTGATCGACGGCGGGCTGGGTCAGCTGCACGCGGCGCAGGACGCGTTCAACGAGCTGAACGTGAAGCCGCCGATGGTGATCTCTCTGGCGAAGAAGGAAGAACTGATCTACGTGCAGTCCCGCAGCGAGCCGATCCGCCTGAGCAGGAACAACCCCGGGCTCAAACTGGTGCAGTCGGCGCGCGACGAGGCCCACCGTTTTGCGCAGCACTACCACCACATCCTGCGCCGCAAGAAGGTGATCGGGGAGTAGCCGCTCGCAATTAGGCGTAGTCGTAGGGCCGGCGGCGCCTTTCGGGCCCGTCGTACTGCTGTTCGCGGTGCCGACGGTTGGCGCGTCTGACGGCGAAAGAGAAGGTGTAGACGGTGACGGTCATGAAGGCGCCAGCGGTCAGCGCCAGCAGCGGACCGGTGATGTCGGGCGCGGTGTTGTTCGTCAGGGCACGGGAGAGCTCGGCCGCGAAGGCGATCAGGACGATGCCGAGCACGACCCAGTTCATCGCCAGCCGGCGTGTTCCGGTGTAGGTCAGGAGCATGAGCAGGCAGGCGACACCGGCGTAGGCGAGCATGGCCTGGCCGAGCATGACAGCGCCCATGTCGTAGGGCAGGTTGAAGGCTTTTTCAAAGGGCAGCGAGGCGCCTGTCTCGCTGGAAGAATCACCGAAAGCTCGGCGGACTTCGAGCAGGTACCACAAGCCGATCGCCGCGGCGTTGACGACCGCAAGCGCGATCGCCACGCCCGGACGGTGCGCGAGGTTTCGCAGGCGATCCGTCAGCGCGTTCATCCGGCAGTACATCGCAAAAGCCGACGCCTTGTAGAGCCGCCAGAGCCAGGGCGCGACCGCTGCGCCGGCCACCGCGCCCAGCACGTTGGCTGACACGTCCGTTAGCGATCCGGTGCGTGAAGGCATCAGCCCCTGCAGCGACTCAAGCGACCACGACAGCGCAAACGCCGCCGAAACGCAGACCAACCACTGCTTCGCAGGGCCGACCTTGCGTGCACGCATCGCCATACGTAGCGTCACGCCCAGCGGCAGGTACAGCAAAAGATTCGCAACCAGGTCGCTGGTCGCAAATGAAACCCCCAGCGAGGATCGGCCGGCGTGTGCGCCGACCCATCGGGGCGAGCAGAGCGTATCGACGCATGCCTGCAAGACCCCGCCCGAAGCCGACACGGCATCCGACCATTCAAAGTCAAACGGGATCAGCGAGCCGTAGGCCAGCGCGAGGACGACAACCATCGCCATCAAGCCCGGGCGTGTCGACAGACGACGAGCATCGCCAGCTTGAGGCGCAGGCTTATGAGCGTTCGGATCAGGTTGTTGCTTGTCGGCCGGCATCAGTGGCGGATCCCCGGTCAGGCGACCCCCAGCGTATCAGACCGAGGTGAGATCGTTGGCCCGATTGAACGCAGGCTCAGGCCGCGCCGTGCCTGCGGAACTTGCGGCGGATCTTCGAGAACACGGTCTGCTTGTCCTGCTGGGCAACCTGCTTGAAGTAATCAAAGAGCATGCTGTGGAGCGTCGCGTACTCTACGAAGCGCTCGCGCATCGAGGCGCTGTCACTTAGCTTGGACGACAGTTCCTGGGACCGGCCGGGCGTAATCTCGCCGTCGAGGTATTCCCAGATCAGGAAACTATCCTTCTCTTCGGGGGTGATTTCTTCGTGGTCCAGGTCGTCCATGTTCATATCGTGCTCCGATTCCATCGAGGCGGCAGGCTTCAATAGATAGCAATGACTACAACATCGGCCGAATCTTACAACATCTTTGAATGACGATCAGATTCAAAGATAGGGAAGGTGCGTCCTGCTAATAATGCCTCTGCCAGCCCATCAGGGCCGATCCCCCGCCTTCGCGGACCGCTCAAAGAAGCCGACCAGATCACCGCGCAGCTTCTCCAGCGAGGCCCGGTGAGTAAATACCATGTGGCCCGATTCGTAGTAACCGACGTTGATCCGCTGCCTCGCATCAGGGTGTGTGATGCTGTGATCGAGCGTGTACTCAATCGCGTGGAACGGCGTCGCCAGGTCGTAATACCCGGCCGCCACATACACACGCAGATTCGGGTTTTCCGCCATCGCCTCGCGCAGGTCCCCGGCCACGTTGAGGTAGTTCGCCCTCGCACGGTCGTAGTCCCACCTCACCCCGACCAGCACGCCGTAGTCCATGTCCGTCTCGTAGCCCAACTCCTTGCGGACATAGTCGTTGAAGGTCGCGGTGAACCCACCCGCCACACGGGTGTAGCTCGGGTCGTCTACGCCGCTGCGGTCACTGGACTTATCCAGGTCCGGCCCCTTGATCCGCCCGTCGAATCGACCGATGACCTGGCCCTCTTGTTTGAGCAGGTTGCCGCTAAAGCCCCACATCGGGACACGCAGGTCCGAGTCTTTGATCACATCGATCGGCAGAGAGGTATATCGCGCAAGAGTCGCCGCGACTTCTTCACGCTTTTCCTTGCTTAGTGAAGCGCCCTGCATCAGCGCCGGGCCGTAGACCTCGCGCGACCATGTCTCGACTTCGTCAATCAGTTCGGGGAGCTTGCGTTTGGCGAGCTTGCTTTCGAGTTTGCCGTGGTAGTGCGCCAGCGCGGTGTAGGTCGGGAGGTAGAGCTGATAGGGCAGGTCATTGCCTTCATCAAACATGACGGTCTGGAAGGAGAGCACCGCGGAGATCAGGACAATGCCGTTGAGGGTGATCCCGCGAGACTGGAGGTAAGTCGCCAAGCTGGAAGCGCGTGTCGTGCCGTAGGACTCGCCGGCAAGATATTTCGGGCTCAGCCAGCGGTCGTTCTTGGTGATCCAGAGACGGATAAACTCTGCGATGGATAGGACATCCCCGCTGACGCTGTGGTACTCGCTTGCGCTGGTGCCCTGCTCGGCACGGGAGAAGCCGGTGGAGACCGGGTCGATGAAGACCAGGTCGGTGGTATCCAGCAGGCTCATGGGGTTTTCGGTCAGCGAATACGGCGGACCTTCTGCGTGGCCGATGTCGTCCGTATTGACGCGCCGGGGACCGAAGCAGCCCATGTGCAGCCAGACGCTCGATGAGCCCGGGCCGCCGTTGAAGCAGAACATGACCGGCCGTTTAGCGGCGTCGACAACCTCATCCGCCGCGGGCTTGGCGGTGTAGGCGATAAAGAAGATGCTCGCCTTGGGCTTGTCCTGGTTGTCCTTAAGCTGGATGGTCCCGGCCGTCGCTGTGTAGGGGATTGTTTTGCCCGCGATCTGCGCTTCATGCTCCGTAACCACCCAGTCGCTCTTGTCCGCTTCGGCCTTCGCGGCTGGTTTTTCCGCCTTGTCCGGCTTGGCGGCCGGTGCAGTTTCTTCCTGCGCCTTGCAAGGGATGATCAGCAGCATCAGACAGCACGCAACAAAGGCATAACGGAAAGTACTCATACAACAGACCTCACTCAGTTATTCGATTGCAGTCCGGCTCGGGCCACGCTCAGCGCCATCGCCGCCGGCATTACGGGTATGTTAGATCGATGCGTTGGATCGTGTACAGCAACCTTTACATCGCCTTCTGTGCGGCATCGCTCACCGCGGCGACGTACACCCTGCTCGGACAGCCGCCCCGCTTCGATGTCCTGGCCGGCCTCGTGTTCTGCTGCACCCTTGTAATTTATAACCTCGACCGGCTGATCGAGCCCTACCCCGGCGACACCGAGCATGAGCGTTGGGTCCGGCGATACCACAAACCCCTCTGGGCCCTGACTCTGACTGCTGCGGTCGTCAGCATGGCGTTCGTAAGCCAGTTGCCGTCCGCCGTTTTGTATTCGTTATTGCCGATGGGTGCGATCTCCGTGGGCTACTGCGTGCCGGCGGTGCGCTACCGCGGGCGCTGGCTGCGGCTCAAGGCCTTGCCGGGTGCCAAATTGATACTCATCGCAGTGGTCTGGGCCTACGCCACCACGCTGCTGCCGATGCTGACTGCAGGGGTTAATGTCGACATGAAGTCGAGCACGCTGCTGCTGGCCCGGCTTCTCTTCCTAGCAAGCGTAGCCTTGCCCTTTGACCTGCCCGATGCCCCACGCGACCGTGAGGCGGGGATCGTCACACTGCCGACGCTGCTGGGGGTGCGTGCGACAAAATGGATCGCGGTGAGCCTCGCCTGCCTGGCCGCTGCGACGGGGTTGCTGCTGCCATCGCCGGGGGGTTGGGCGTTTGCGGGCAGCTGCATCTGCGCCGCGGGGGTTGCGATGATGCTCAGGCCCGACCGAGGCGTGGGTTATTTCATGGTTGCGTTGGACGGCATGCTGCTGGTTCAGGCGGGGGCATTGTGGATATCGTCGAGTTAATGCATCTGCGCTGTATACTACTGTCGTGGGGCTTGTAACTCGGCCAACAATCGAAGTGAGGAAGCCATGCCCAACACATCCGACGAATCGCTCATGTCCGACGTAACGACACACGGCATCCGTGTCGGCGCTAACGCGTTCTACCTGCCCGATGAATCCACGCCAGCCGAAAACGAACACGTCTTCGGCTACCGCATCGTCATCCTCAACAACAGCCAGCGCACCTTCACCCTCCTGAACAGGCACTGGGACCTTATCGATGCCGAAGGCGACCTGCGCCAGGTCGACGGCGAAGGCGTCGTCGGTCAGAAGCCCCGGCTCTCACCCGGCGAGGCGTTCAAATACCACAGCTTCGCGGTCCTGCCTACCCTCTGGGGAACCATGGAAGGCCACTACACCCTCCGCGCTGAAGACAACGGCGAACAGCTCCAAGTCCGCATCGGGCGGTTCTATCTGACTCAGGAATCTATCCAGCACACCCGAGATTCCCAGACCGCTGCGACCAAGGCCTCCCGCGATTGACTACTTCTGACTCGCCTGAGCTGACGCCCGATGCACCAACCCACCCCCTGGGCAAGTCGTTTCGTGGTCGGCACCGCAGCCTCAGCGACCAGGCCGCGCACGACAATGAAAAACCTTTCTCACCCCAGCCGATCCTTGAGCACCCGCTGATCTGCCCTAATCAGCCGGATCTCATCTCAACACCCCAGCAGCTCAGCGACGCCATCGCGCACCTGCGCGAAGCGGGCACCTTCGGCTACGACACCGAATTCATCGGCGAAGACTCTTACTACCCCCACCTCTGCGTCATCCAGGCCGCGACGACCCAGCGCGTCATGCTCATCGACCCGCTGGCCCTCAAGGACCTCTCCGCGTGGTGGGCGCTCTTGAACGACCCGACGCTGACCAAGATCGTCCACGCTGGCACGCAGGACATCGAGCCGGTCTTCCGCCTCACCGCTAAACCCGCAGCAAACATCTTCGACACCCAGGTCGCCGCGGGACTGGCAGGTCTGGACTACCCCCTTTCGCTGGGCAACACGATCCAGCAGACCCTCGGCGTCGTGCACGACGCGGGCGCCAAGTTCAGCCGATGGGACCGTCGGCCCCTCACGCCCCAGCAGATCCACTATGCCGCAGGCGACGTCCGCTACCTCTGCGCACTGCACGCATGGCTCAACGACCGGCTGTACACGCTGGGCAACAGCGACTACGCTCGCCGAGCCTGCGATGAACTCTGCGACCACGAGCGGTACGTCAACGACCCGCTCTCCCGAAAGCTCAAAGCCAAGGGCGTCAACAAGCTCCCGCGAAAGAAACGCGCCGTCTTCAACGCCCTGCTCATTTGGCGCGAGGCAAAAGCATGTGAACTCAACGTCACGCCGCGCGGCCTGCTCACCGACGAGGCGGCCTACGAAATCGCAGAGCACCTGCCGACCGATACAAAACAGCTCGGCCTGATTAAATTCGTTCCGCGCCCCCTCGCACAGCACCACGGCCAATCTTTACTAAAAGAGATCGAAGCCGCCCTCAACGGCCCCCAACCCAAACGCGTCAAACCGCCCAGCTACGACCGCGACGAACACCGCGACGCCGTCAACGCCCTCTGGGACCGCATCGCCCAGCACTGCGCCCAGCGCAGCATCACCCCCTCGGTCGTCACGAGCAAGCGCGAGCTCGGCCCCCTGCTCGCCGCCGCGATTGAAGGCCAAAGCATCCCCAAGCTGCCCGTCAACACCGACTGGCGCAAAGACCTGCTCGGTGAGATCGTTGATGACGACAAGCTCATCCTTGCGGATTGACTTCGCGCCCAGAAGTCTAAGACAGTGCATGGAAAGTAGTTTGCCTAACGAGCCGCGACCGTCAGGGAGCGGGCCGAGCCTCAATACGCTGAATATCGGTTTGAGCGCAGCCTAGAGCAGCGATCAGAATCTTTCTCCACTTCACCATAGTTCGTGGTGCAGCCCCCGGGCAACGCCCCAAGGGGATCGAATCAAAACGGGCTTGCACCCCCGAGTCGTTGCTCGGGGCTACACCACGCACCGAATGAAGATAAATGACGCCAGTTGCTCTAGATGTCGCGGCTCGTCAATCGTTTTTGTACGCGCTCTAAGACCATCGATACGAAAGGGAGGGCGGGGTTCCCATGGATTTCTCAGATTCCCACTCAGCGCTTATCGATGCGCCCGGCCACCAGGTCATTGACCAGCTTCGCCAGTCGGGTCGTGTCGCCGGACTCGACAATCTGCCGGACCAGCGCCGGGTCGGCGGGCGTCTTGTCGAGCTGCGTCTTGACCTTGTTCCACAATTTCGCACGCTTGGTGTCGGTGTCGGCGAGATACAAATCGGTCACCGCTTCCTGCAGGCGCGTCGCGACGATCGTGTCCAGGTTCTGGTAATACCGCTTGACGATGGACTGCTGGTGGCGGGAAAGGTCGCGTTGGGACACGGCGGCGCTCCTGGAGGTTTACCCATATTAGCCTTTGAACAGCCGCAAACGGTGGAAAACCCTGGCCCGGCTTGCCTGAAATTCGTGACCTGCTATACTTAATTCAACAGATCACGCTCTGATCTGCCGATACTAAAAGTAATATTCACAAACGACCTGCAAATCGCAGGACGATCATGATTAGTAAACATACTCCGCCAACCCGCTTTTCAGCGGCGCCTGGCCCGTATGAAGATTAAATGCAGATGTTTCCTCGGCCGGGCACGCAAGGGGTGTGCCTCAGACAAAGCCGATGACGGGGAATGATGGAGGCCGGGTAGATCGGCCTGATTCGATGATAAACCCCCTGACATTCAAGGTCGGCGACACCGTCGCCCACCCGCGCAAGCCCGAGTGGGGCAGCGGTGTGGTCGTACAGGCCCAGCCGGTCACGCACAACGGCATCCAGGCACAACGCCTGCTTGTGGATTTCGCAAACAAACGCAGCACAACGATCAACACCGCCGTCGCCCCGCTTGTCTCGAGCGACGCCATGGAAGACAGGTTCCCTACACCGAAAGGACTCGGTCAGGATATGAGTATGAGCAGCACTGATTTAAACAAACTCGGGGCGGGCTGGCTGGACCAGCTCGAAGGAAAGTCGGGCGGCAAGCGCGAGCTTTGGGACCTGCCCGATGCGTGCGACGACCCCTTCTCGTCCGACGAGCAGCAACTCGACGCCACCCTCGAAACCTTCAAATACTCGACCGACCCCGGGCCGCTCTTCCAGTGGGCCGTGGTTCAGACCGGGCTCAACGACCCGCTGACCAAGTACACCCGCGTCGAGCTCGAGCAGGCCTTCCCCCGCTACGCACGCGACCGCGACAACCGCCTGTTCGAGCTGGTCCGCGCCATGAAGCGCAGCGGCCAGATCGACACGCTCCGCCGAAAGGCCCAGAACTGCCCCCACCGCACCGGCCGGCAGCTCCTGGAAAAAGCCATCCGCGCTTAAGCCAGCCCGCTGAATAATTTGATCACCGCGAAGCCCACACCGAATCGGTGTGGGCTTCTTTCATCCATCCATCGTAAAATCCAACGTGATGCCCGACCCCGCGAAACAGATCGCAAAGCTCCGCGACACGCTCAACCAGGCCGACCGCCTCTACCGTCTCGGCGAGCCCACCGGCATGTCAGATATCGAATGGGACCACGCGCTCAAAGAGCTCGAAGCCCTCGAAGCCCAGCACCCCAAGCTCATCACACCCGACTCGCCCACCCAGCGCGTCGGCGGCCAGCCCATCAGCGAATTTGAAACGGTCGCACACAGCAGCCCCATGCTGTCCATCGACAACACCTACAGCCGCGAAGAGTTCGAGGCCTGGTACAACCGCACCGCCAAGGCCGCCGGCGTCAACACACTCGATCTGGTCATGGAGCCCAAGGTCGACGGCGTCGCGCTCGCCCTGCGCTACGAACAGGGCCAGCTCGTCCAGGCCCTGACACGAGGCGACGGCACACGCGGCGACGACATCACCCACAACATCAAAACCGTCCGGCATATCCCGCTCAAACTATCCCCACCGAGCGCAGAAAAAAAATCACTCTTCAGCGATGACCCGCCCGACGTCCCCGAACTCCTCGAAGCACGCGGCGAGATCTACCTCCCCCAGGACACCTTCGACAAGGTCAACGCCGACAAAATCAAACGCGGCGAAGAACCCTTCATGAACCCGCGCAACACCACCGCCGGCACACTCAAACAAAAAGACCCCGCCAAGGTCATCCGCGGCCTGCGATTCGTCGCCTACGGCAGAGGCCAACTCAGCAAGTCTTACGCAACACACGCAGAATTCACTCAAAGCCTCAAAGCGCTCGGCCTGCCCGTCCACGAAGACCAGGCCGTCGTCAACTCCGCCGACCAGGCCTGGGCATGGATCCAGTCCTTCGACCGCAAACGCCACAACCTGCCCTTCGCCACCGACGGCGTGGTCATCAAGGTCAACAGCTACAAACTCCAGGAACAACTCGGCGTCACGAGCAAGGCTCCGCGATGGTGCATCGCCTACAAGTTCGCCGCCGAACAGGCACGCACCAAACTCCTCGAAGTCAACTGGCAGGTCGGCAAGACCGGAAAGCTCACCCCCCGCGCCACCATGCAGCCCACCCTGCTCGCCGGCACGACTGTCAGCCACGCAACGCTTCACAACTTCGGCGAGATCCTCCGCAAGGACATCCGCCTGCACGACACCGTCGTCATCGAGAAGGCCGGTGAAATCATCCCGCAGGTCGTCGAGCCCGTAACCAACCTGCGCGACGGCAGCGAGAAAAAGATCAAGGCCCCGGCAAAATGCCCCGAGTGCGAAACGCCCGTCGAGATCGAGTACGACAGCCTACGCGTGAGCAAACTCGAGGGATACGACCGCGCCGTTGAGCGTGAGAAAGCCAAGGCCGAAAAAGAAGCACGAAAGCCTGAAAAAATCGATAAGCCCGAGCCGCTCGGAGCTGAAGACGAGACCGCCCGGCACTGCCCCAACCCCGAGTGCCCCGCGCAGTTCCGCGAGCGCATGGTCCACTTCGTCGGCCGGACACAGATGGACATCGACGCGCTCGGCGAGAAAACCATCCACCAGCTCGCCGACGCGGGCTTCTTAAAAAACCTCGGCGATATCTACCGCCTCAAGAACAAGCGAGATGAGCTTCTTGCCCTCGATCGCATGGGCGAGAAGAAAGTTGACAACCTCATCGAGGGCGTCGAAGCCTCCAAAGAGCGTGGCCTGTCACGCGTGCTCGCCGGCCTGACCATCCGCCACGTCGGCACCTCCGCCGCCAAGCGCCTCGCCCAGCACTTCGGCGACATCGACGCGATCATCAACGCCAGCGAGGAGGACATCGCCGCCATCGACGACGTCGGCCAGGTCACCGCCGCAAGCGTCCGCCAGTTCCTCGACAACCCCGCCGGCCGACACGTCATCCAGGAACTCAAAGACGCCGGCGTAAAACTCTCTGAAGCAAAAAAGGCGCAGGCGACACCTACCGGAGGCCCCTTCGCAGGCAAGACCATCGTCCTCACCGGCACGCTGGAAAAATATGAACGTAAGGAGCTCAGCGACATCCTCGAAAACCTCGGCGCCAAGGTCACCGGCAGCGTGAGCAAGAAAACCGACCTGGTCATCGCGGGCGAGAGCGCCGGGTCAAAACTCGAAAAAGCCCAGGAACTGGGCATCGAGGTGTGGGACGAATCGACACTGCTCAAAAACCTGCGATAATCCGGCGAAGCGACGCGGCTAGGCCGCGTTACGCGACACGGTCGCGTCGCTACGATGAGAAGTAACTTCCCATGATCCGAAAAGCCACTGTCTCCGATGTGCCCGCGATGGCACAACTGATCAACGACAACGCCGAGCTCGGGCTGATGCTGCCCAAGCCGCTGGCGATGCTGTACGAGAACATCCGCGAGTTCTTCGTGGCGGTCGAGGGCGAGCGCGTCGTCGGCGTCTGCGGGCTGTCGATCATCTGGGCAAACTGGGCGGAGGTCGTCTCGCTCGCCGTCGCGCGCGACCAGCGCGGCAAGGGGCTTGGCCGACGGCTGGTCGAGGTCTGCCTGGATGAGGCGCGGACGCTGAGCATCCCGCGCGTGATGACGCTGACCTACGAGCAGGTGTTTTTCGAGAAGCTGGGTTTTATCGTGCTCGACAGACAGAGCCTGCCGCTCAAGGTCTGGAGCGAGTGCGTACGCTGCCCGAAAAACCAGGCCTGCGACGAGATCGCGATGGTCCGGCGGATCGATGGCGTTCCCGAGCCGATGGAAATCCCCGCCCCGCCCCGGGCCACGCAGTACGAGGTGCCGGTGGTGTTGACCACGCGCGGCAAGGGCGACTTCGCAAAGTAAATGGCCTAATGACCAAGCCGAAATGCCCAATGCCCGAGTCCGAGTGCCTTTAGATTGGACATTTCGGTTTGGTCATTGGTCATTACACATCTTGTCTACAGATCGATCAGAGCCGTTAGACTATTGCCCACATGACAAACCCCCACGGATGGCTCGATGAAATCGTCGGGTCGGCGCACGCGCTTGCGCTGGCCGAGGCGGCGCTGAGCCCCGGCGGAGGCGTGGCCGACGGATCACGCGGTTCAAGCACCGCACTCATGGCCGGGGCGCTTTCCCTCCACAGCCGTCGCCCAGTTCTCCTGGTCGTCGCGCACCTGGACGAAGCGGACGACGCGGTGGATGACCTGTCGCTCTTTGCAGAGGCGGGGCATGATCTCGAGGTCCAGCGTTTTGGCGCGCTGGAGGTTCTGCCCGGCGAGTCGGGCGTGAACCTGGAGCTATTGGCCGAGCGATTGGGTGTTGTGGAGTCGCTGGGCCGCGCGCGTCGTGGGGCGTGGGTCATCGTCGCGCCGGTGCAGGCGCTGATGCAGGGCGTGCCCCGGCCCGAGGCGGTGTCGCAGCTCACGCTCACCATCGAATCAGGACGCGAGCTACCCCCCGCAGCGCTCTTCGACTGGCTGGACCGCGCAGGCTACACCCGGCAGGACGCGATCGATCAGCCCGGCGACTTCGCGGTGCGAGGCGGCATCATCGACCTCTACCCCCCCGCCGGATCGGCCGTCGACGACAAGGGCCTGCCCGCACGCATCAGCGCCGTGCGCCTTGACTACTTCGGCGACGAGGTCGAGTCCATCGCTCGCATCGACCCGGACACCATGGGCTCGGGCCTGCGCCTGCGCACCGTCTCTCTGATCGGCGCGAAGCAGCAAGCGATCCTGCCCGATGCCGACAACGCCTGCCTGATCGATCTCCTGCCTGAACAAACCCTGCCCGTGCTGCACGAAGCGATGGAGCTGACCGAGCAGGCGCGCGGCTACTACGAGCGCCTGACCGATCCGCGCGGCATCTACGCACCCAAGACGATCTTCAACAAGCTCATCAGCCGCCCACACCTGGAGATCAACCAATACTCCGCAGCGACGGGCACCACTCGCAACAGCGCGATTCCCCTGCCGCTTGCACCACTGCCGCCGTTTGATACCGATGCGAAGTCTGCGATCGCCGAGCTGGCGCAGATGAGCCATGAGCAGCGGATTGTTGTTCTTTGTCGTAAGCAGGCCGAGGCGCAGCGGCTGGGCGAACTGCTTGATGAGTTTGTGCCCGAAGCGAAACAGCGCATCGCGATCAGCGTCGGTGGGCTGCACCGAGGGTTTGTGTGGGGGCAAAAATCAGATATTGCTACGACCCCACCGCATAATGCTGTCGCATCACGCAGTGGGCTTCAGAACATTAACCAATTATCCATCAGCGATCAGACATCAGAAATCACCCTTGTCCCGCACCACGAGCTCTTCCATCGATTCGACACCGGCAGGCGTGTGCGCAAGGTCGTGACGCCCGCCAACGAAGCAGGCAAGGCCGTGTCCGACGCGTTCCTCGACCTCGAGGTCGGCGACTACGTCGTGCACATCGACCACGGCATCGCGGTGTTCTCTGGACTACGCCAACTCAAGCGCGACGGCCGAAACGAGGAGTACCTCACCCTCACCTTCGACGAGAACGCGAAGCTGCATGTGCCCGCATCGCAGATCGACCTCATCCAGAAATACGTCGGCGGTTTCGCGGGCCATCCACCGCTGAGTAAGCTCGGCGGCAAGCGCTGGCAGAAGCAGAAGGACAGCGTCGCCGAGGCGGTCAAAGACCTCGCGGCCGAACTGCTGCGTGTGCAGGCGGCGCGGCAGACCCAGCCGGGCATCCGCTACCCCGCCGACACCGCGTGGCAGCGCGAGTTCGAGGCCGAGTTCCCATTCGAAGAAACCGAGGACCAGCTCAGCGCGATCGCCGCGGTCAAGCGCGACATGAGCGAGAACCGCCCGATGGACCGGCTGATCTGCGGCGACGTGGGCTTTGGTAAAACAGAAGTCGCGATACGCGCGGCGTTCAAGGCCGCCGAGTTCGGAAAGCAGGTGGCCGTGCTCGTGCCGACGACGGTCCTTGCCGAGCAGCACGAGAGAAGCTTCCGTTCTCGCATGGCCGACTACCCGTTCCAGGTCGCCTCGCTCTCGCGCTTCAAGACCGAAAAGCAGCAGCAGGAAACACTCGAAAAGGTCGCCGCCGGGCAGGTCGATATCCTCATAGGCACCCACCGCATCCTCAGCGAGGATGTGAAGTTCGCCGACCTGGGCCTGGTCATCATCGACGAGGAGCAGCGCTTCGGCGTGGAGCACAAGAACAAGCTCCTGCAGTTCCGCCTCACCGCGGACGTGCTCACGCTCAGCGCCACGCCCATCCCGCGCACGCTGCACATGTCGATGATCGGGCTGCGTGATATCTCTTCGCTGACGACCGCGCCCGTCGACCGCCGCGCGATCGTTACCGAAGTCGTGCCCTACGATAAACGCCGGATCCAGCAGGCGATCCTGCGTGAACTCGACCGCGACGGCCAGGTCTACTTCGTCCACAACCGTGTCCACAATATCGACGCGGTCGCTAACGAGATCCGCTCACTCGTGCCCCAGGCCAGGGTCATCGTCGGCCACGGGCAGATGTCCCCGCGCGAGCTCGAAAAGATCATGCTCGCCTTCATCCGCCGTGAGGCCGACGTCCTGGTCAGCACGACCATCATCGAGTCGGGCATCGACATCCCCACCGCCAACACGATGCTCATCAACCAGGCCAACCACTTCGGCCTGGCCGAGCTTCACCAGCTGCGCGGGCGTGTCGGGCGATGGAAACACCGTGCGTACTGCTACCTGCTCTTGCCCGAGGATAAGTCGATCAGCGAGGTCGCGGCCAAACGGCTCAAGGCGATCGAGAACTACACGATGCTGGGCGCGGGCTTCAAGATCGCGATGCGCGACCTGGAGCTGCGCGGCGCGGGCAACCTGCTCGGGGCCGAGCAGTCCGGGCATATCGCGGCCGTGGGCTACGAGATGTACTGCCTGCTGCTGGAGCACGCGACCAAGCGGCTGAACAACCAGCCGATTATCGAGGTCAGCAAGACGCACCTGGAATTGCCGATCGCGGGCTCGCTGCCCAAGCGATACATCAAGGCCGACAAACACCGGATGGAGGCATACCGCCGGCTGACGCGCGTCGATGTGCTGGCCGACCTCGACGCGGTCGTCGAAGATATCACCGACGCCTATGGCAAGCCGCCGGAACAGGCCCAGCGATTCATCGATCTCGCCGAGCTGCGCATCGCCGCCGCGCAGCTCGGTATCGAACGCCTGCAGCTCGAGGGCCCGGACCTGATCTTCACGGTCGGCTCCATAATGAACGCGGCGAAGAATCTTGAGAAGGTCTTCGCCGCCGCGCCGGGCCGAGTGACCGTGCTCGATGAAAAGACGGTGTACTGGCGTCCGCCGGCGAAGTACGTCGAGGAGCCGGATACCCTGCTGGCGGTGCTGCGTAAACTGCTGGTCCGGCCGGTTCGCGAGAAGGCTTCTCTGCAGTAAAATCAAGACGTGATCCACATCACTCTCTATCAGCCGATCATCCCGCAGAACGTAGGCAACATCGCGCGCACCTGCGTGGGCATGAACGCGCACCTGCACATCATCGGCCCGACGATCGTGGACCTGTCGGACAAAGCAGTGAAGCGCGCGGGGCTCGACTACTGGGCCGACCTGACGCTGACCGAGCACAAAAGCCCGCAGGCGTTCTTCGCATGGGCCGATGCGCTTCAGGGCTCAACGATGTACGCCGTGACCAAGTTCGCCACGACACGCTTCGACACACCGCAATACAAAGACAACGACATCCTGCTCTTCGGCAGCGAACGCGAGGGCCTGCCGCCGGAAGTTCATGCAAAGTTTGATGAAGCCCACAAGATCGCGATCCCGATCCCGGGGGCCGTGCGCAGCTACAACCTCGGCAACACGGTTGCGATCACGCTCGCGGTAGCGATGAGTAAAGCCAACCTTTGGCCCAGCGACTGGGCGCCGAAGGACGGGTATATCGCGGAAAATACGTTCAAGTCGGCAAACGACGAATAGCCGATTACGACGTTAACCTTGGGAAGGATTCAATCTCTAAGAATTATATGTCACTAACTACTAGATGTACTTGCTTGTTCGTTATTAGTTAATATATTACGCGTGCTGCGAGCGGCCTGCTTGCAAAAAATTGGGGAGTAGGACTAAGAACATGATTACCCGACTGACTGCTCTTACCGTGCTAACCGTCTGCGCGTTGCCTACCGTGGGCCTGACGATAAGTAAAAGTATCGGCGAAAGCGATGTTACTAGAGATGTTGAATACTTCGCTGATAGAAATGGCGGGCCGACAACCTACATTGAAGACGTGACCTACGAGCAGCAAGTTGTTTTGAGTCCAGGCGAGAAGATCGATGTCAAATTGGTTTTCCCAGACCCCCTTAACTTGTATACATACTACCCCGACAAGCCCTTCAGCATCACCCTGATGGTCACGAACGGTGGCGCACAAAGTTCCTTAGCAAGCTTCGAAGGCGGGATCGCATTAATTGACACAACTAATGCATCGGTCCTTCAAACGACCTCGCAAATCATCACCGATCAGGACACTATAGATATCAGCAGCACTGCGATGGTCGTGCAGACAGCCCCCGGGGATATGCAGTTCGGCAGGATCATTTGGGAGGAGACGTCCCTGAACAACTTCGCAAATAACTCCGCCGCTACCTTTAAGATGGTGATCCATTTTCAGACCAGAGGCCCAGGCTTGGTTAAAGCAGATCAAAACCTGATCACTTTCGTGCCGGAACCGACGAGCGCCGCGCTCGTGGTCTTGCCCTCGATGATGCTGTTAAGACGTCGCCGCTGAATAAGCAATAAAATTTACACACGCCCACGACTGACCATCCACTGCCCGCGGCTGTTGATCGCGTCGTGGTAGTGCCTCGCGTCGTCGACGCTGTAGCAGACGAAGGTGATGCGGGTGGGCAGATCGTTGCGCAGGAGGTGGCCGTGGGCGTGGCCGAAGGCGATCCTTGCGGCGCGGGGCTTGGGGAAGCGGTAGACGCCGGTGCTGATGGCGGGGATGGCGAGGTGCCCGACCCCGTGCTGCACGGCCAGGGCAAAGACCTGCATGTAGCAGGACGCGAGCAGGTTGTCGGCGTGGGTATAGCCGAGTTTAGCGGTGTCGTCCTCGGGTGCGCCGGGCATGGTGTAGTCCCCTGCTTCCGAGGTCCAGACCGGGCCGACGGTGTGGAGGATGTGGCAGATGCCTTGTTTTTCAAGGCCAAACGCGGGGGCACGCTTTGCCAAGCCCGTCGGGCACCCGTTCAGTGTGCGGTTGTGTGCCAGAAGTTCCGGCCCGGCCGCGCGGTGGATCGCACCGTCCACGCCCCCGCCTCCCATGAGCGACTCGTTCGCCGCGTTGACAATCGCATCGACGCCCAGCGCCGGGTCGAGCGCGGTGATGTCGGCAACGATGATCGCGATCCGTGCTAATGGGTCGTTGAGCTGATGGTCGGCCGCGCTGGGCTTATCGGGATTCAACTGCGGCAGTTGCATGCGCGTACCCACATCAAAAAATCGAACCCATCCGTTAGCCGTCGCCTGGAAGGCGACGCGCCGCTCTTGCAAATGCGACCTTGATCATCCGCGTCGCCCTGCAGGCGACGGCTAAAAGGTGTTAATAAAACACGCCGTCATGCGGGTTACGCAGCGCGATGGGCTTATCGAGCAGTTCCTTCATCACGAACGCCCGACGCAGCACATCGACATTAAGTTTGCCCAGCGATACCGGCTGCAGCCTGCCCAGCTTGGGTTTTTTGGAGACCTGTGCGGTCGCGTGGCCGTGGCCCTCGTGCACACGCTTGAGCGACTCAGCCCGCTTCTGCTGTTCACGCTGAGGGATCTCTGCGCTGATACTTTGCCTTCCCTGCGGCGCCTGCTTACTCCGAGTTGCTGTCGGGCGCTTTCGCGCACGTTCATGCTCAAGCTGCTCCGCCTTCGCCTTCTGGGCAGCAGCCTTGCGGCGCTCCTGCACCTGGCGCTCGCGCTCTGCAATCGCCTGACGACGCTGCGCCTCCTGCTGCGCCTGTCGCTGCTGCAGCGCCAACTGCTGACGGCGCTGCGCCTCCTGCTCCGCCTGCGCACGCGCCCTACGCAGCTCCTCGGCCCGCTCATCAACCTCTCCGGCACCGCCGCCCTGCTGCAGCCGTGCCCGCTGGCGCGCCAGCTCGATCCGCTGGGCCATGGTCAGCTGCGACAAATCCTGGCTCTGCGACGGGTTCTGCATCCCGGCCTGGGCCCGGGCCTGCTGGATCGCCTCACGTCGACGCGCCTGCTCCCGAGCCTGCTCGATGCGCCGCTGGACCTGCTCCTGGTTCCAGTCTTCGAGCGATCGACCGGCCGGCTTCTGGCGGCTTTCGCCGGGCTTATTACCCGTCAGCGAGGACAAGCCCTTCACGACCCAGATCACGACGAAGATGACCGTAATGATGGTTCCAATCGAGAACATGGTGGACTCCTGCTTGATCTTGCTATTGCATTGTATCGCGCACCGGCGACGCGACGGTCAGCACCGGCCTGGCACCCCCTGCATCGAGGGCCTGAAGCCCAAGTCCGTACACAGGCTCCAGCAACTGCGGCGTCAGCACCCGGTCCCATGCCCCGGCAGCGACCAGCCTGCCCGCGTCCATCAGCCACGCGTCGTCCGCGTATCGCATCGCCAGGTCCAGGTCGTGCAGCACCACCAGCACCGCGAGCCCCCGGGCCGACAACGTACGCAGACGCTGCATCGTCGAGTGCCGGTGATGCAGGTCCAGGTGACTGCCCGGCTCGTCCAGCAACATCACGCGCCCGCCCCCGGCCGACTGCACCTGAGCCCGAGCGATCATCACACGCTGCTGCTGACCGCCGGAGAGCTCGTTGTAAACACGGTCGGCAAGCTCAGCCAGCGCAAGCTCAACAATGGCCTGCTCGATCGCTTCTTCGCCGGCAGCACCCTGGGCGTGGGCCCCCATCGCGATAACCTGCCGGGCGGTGAAGGCAAAACGCACGCCCGCCTTCTGCGGCACATAGCTGACCCAGCGTGAGCGGATACGCGGTGAGAGCGATGTCACCTCAAGCCCGCCAAGCTGCACACTGCCCGACCACGGCCGGAGCAGCCCGAGCATCAGCCGGAGCAGTGTTGTCTTTCCCGCGGCATTCGGCCCGACCAGCGCGGTTAATCGGCCGGGCATTAACCCCGCATCAACCCCATCAACAACCGGCCTGCTACGGTCGTATCCGAAGCGGGTCTGCCTGCACAAAATCACGGGGTCTGGAGTGGCCATCGCCCCGATCTTATCGGATTGTTCATGTGGGTAAACCGTGTTTGTTGGTCCGAGTAGGAATCCGGCAAAAGGGGATCGGTAAGAAAAATGGGATTTGCCGGTTGTACCGCTCAGGTCGTCCCCGGATGTTGCCGATGGGCAGAATATCCCAATTAGAAGTGGATCGGTGGCGATGGGAAACGAAACTAAAAATCCTCATACGAATACGCCAATCGGCGCGGTATCGAGCCAGCCGCTCGACCTGCTCAGCGACCTCGAGTCGCGTCTGAGCCAGCTTAAAGAGTGGCAGACGCAGACCGACCAGCATTTGCGAGAGATGCAGGAGGAGAGCAAGCGCATCGAGAAGATGCGTGACGAGGCCGAGCAGCTCAGCCAGGCTTGCGAGCAGCGTGACCGCGAACTGACCGAACAGGCCCAGCGCCTGCAGTCCGACACCCGGGCCCTCACCAGCGACCGCGCTCAGCTCGAATCAGAGAAGAATAAGCTTGCTCAGGAGCTTGCGGCCATTGGCCCGATGCGCGAGCAGGCCGAGCAGGAGCGTGCCAATTCTCAGCGTCAGCGTGCCGAGATCGAGTCACGATTTGCGGAGCTGGCCAAGAAGGAACAGGAGTTGCAGGGCCGGCTCGACGCCGCGGCCCGGCAGCAGGAAGAACTGGAACAGGCTCGACAAGCGCTCGAGGACGATCGCGAGTCGATCGAGGCAGCGCGTGCCGAGCTTGACCAGCAGCGCAACGAGCTTTCACAGTGGCAGGAAAAGATCGACGCCACGCGTGCCACCTTTGAGACTGAACGTTTTGAGATCGCGAAGGATCGGGATGCGCTGACCAAGCTCCGCAGCCAGATCGACGCCGATCAGGCAGTGATCCACGAGCAGCAGTCGCAGTTCACTGAGCAGAAGAAGCAGGTTGAGCGCAAACGGATCGAGCTTAAGCTCAAGGAAGAATCGCTCAACGCCCAGCAGCAGCACCTGGAACAGGCTCGTGAAGAGCTGGTGGAACAGGCTTCGCGGGTGCCGGCCGACGCGGACGAAAAACTCGCCGAATTGCAACGTAGCAAGGCACAGCTCGAGCAAGCGAAGCTGGAGCTGGAGTCTCGCCATGCCGAGCTCGAGGAAGCGCACAACGCCCTGAGCAACCGCGAGCAGCAGCTTGCCCGCAAGCAGGAAGAAGTCGATGACGCGCGTGCCGCTCTCGAGCAGCAGCGGTTTGAGCTGAGCAAGCGTGAGCTGAGCCTTCAGGACCAGGGAAGCCAGGCCGGCAAGCAGAGCGAGGAGCTCGAGCTACGCATGGCCGAGCTGGACGCACGAGAAACGCGTGTCCGCAAGCTTGAAGAAAGCTCCAAAGAGCTCGAGCGCAAGGGCGCGGAGCTTGAGGCCAAGCGCGAGCAGTTCAAGCAGACGCTTGAACAGAGCAGGAAGACGATCGAAGCCGAGCGCGACCAGGTCCGCAGGCGCGAAGCCGAGTTGGAAGCTCAGGCCCAGAAGCTCAACGCTCGTGCGCAGGAGATCGAGGCCAACGGCGGGCTTAGCAGCAACGCCACGCTGCTGATCGCCGAGGCCGAGAAATCGCTCCAGCACCGGCGGTCGAAGCTGCACCACTACCGAAAGATGCTGCGCGAGCGTTCGCGGGCGCTGCAGGATGCCGAGCTGCGTGTTCAGTCGTCCAGCCAGCAGTTCACCGGCCTGGAAAAAGAACGACAGATGCTGGTCGAGGTCAAGCGTTTCCTCGAGGCAAGCGAAGCGGAGATGGTCAAGCGATGGGCGGCGACCCGTGCGGGTACGCTGGTCATGGGCACGATCTTCACGCTGATGCTCGCCGCGGGCGCGAGCTTCCTTGCCGCAAACCAGATGGTCAGGCCCGTCTGGCAAGCGACGATGAGCATCGGCATGACCCGGCCCGCCGGCACCCCGACCGCCGGCAATACTCAGGCCCTAGCGGACTTCCGCAAGACGCTGATGAGTAAGCAGGTGCTCGACGGCGCGATGATCGAGATGGACAAGGCCGACGCCAATGTCCGCGTCGTGTCCACCCCCGCCCAGCTCGAAGAATACCTCAACCAGAACCTGACCCTCGGCGGCGACGCTAGCCGTATCGAGCTGTCGATCCGCACGGAGGACAAGCATCTGGCCCAGCCCGTGCTCGCCTCGCTGGGCAAGGCCTACGTCGGCTACCAGGCCGCCGAGGACTACCGCGCCAAGCGCGAGCCCTCCGCAAGCATCGCGATGCCCGCACGCCTGGTCGATCTGCCCGTGGCCAACGGGACACAGCAAAAGCTCACTATCGCGGGTATCGGCTTCGGCGGGATCGTGGGGCTTGCACTGGCTGCCTACCTGATCCTCCGCGTCATGCTCAACAAGTCCAAGCGGATGTTCGGCGATGAGGTCGAACAGCTCACCATCCTCGACAAGCCCGAGACATGGTCGCCGCTACACGCCGCATCAAAACAGCTCAAGCACTAGGCTCAAACGAGCCGGGACCACATCTCAAAGCCACCGTGAGGGGCCGGGCCGGAGGGGCCTGGCCTCTCGCACTTTATCGCCCGTCCAGCCCTTCCCAAGCCGTGCTTTTCAGCCTCCGCTTACGCGCCCCGTCCGGTAGCGAAAAACGCTGATTTAAGGTATCCTGTGCGCTTCGATCATACCGCCCCGCAGGCCTGATCCAATCGGCCGTTTTTCCTTGAAAAACAGGGGCTTACAACGAGGCGGCACAGCCCATGACCGACAACGGTCCGACCCCAGGAACATCTCCCGCACCCGCCTCCAAAAGCGACTACTCCGAGGACTCCATTTCAGTCCTCGAAGGCCTCGCCGCCGTACGCAAACGGCCGGGCATGTACGTCGGCGGAACCGACGCGCACGGCCTGCACCACCTGGTCTGGGAAACCGTCGACAACGCCGTCGACGAGGCCCTCGCAGGCTACTGCGACGAGATCAAAGTCATCATCGGCACCGACGAGTCGATCACCGTCGTCGACAACGGCCGCGGCATCCCCGTCGGGCCCTACAAGCATGAGAACCCCGACCTCAACGGCCGCCCCACCGTCGAGATCGTCATGACCATCCTCCATGCCGGCGGCAAGTTCGACTCCAACTCCTACAAGGTCTCCGGCGGCCTGCACGGCGTGGGCGTCTCCTGCGTCAACGCGCTCTCGCAGTGGCTCGAAGTCGAAGTGGCACGCAACGGCAAGCTCCACCTCATCGGCTTTGAACGCGGCGAGGTCGTCACCCCGCTGCGCGTCATCGGCGACGCCGAAGGCACCGGCACCAAAGTCTCCTGGAGGCCGGACCCCCTGATCTTCTTAGAAATCACACACAGCTACGACACCATCGCCGGCCGACTGCGCGAACGAGCCTTCCTCAACCCCGGCATCAAAATCGTCCTCACCGACGAGCGGGGCGAAGGCAAGCACGAGGTCTTCAAGTTCGACGAGGGCATCATCGCCATGGTCAAGTACCTGGCCGATGGTAAGAACGGCGTATCCGAAGTCGTGCCCATCCATGCCGAGTCGGAGGACGGCCGGTCGGTCATCGACGTCGCGTTCATGTACACCGACGCGTACACCGAATTCACCCAGTCCTTCACCAACAACATCAACAACCCCGACGGCGGCACGCACCTCTCGGGCTTCAAGACCGCGCTGACCCGAACCTTCAACAACTACGCCAAGCAGGAGAACCTCCTCAAGGGCGCAACCGCCGTCTCCGGCGATGACTGGCGCGAGGGCATCATCGCCGTCGTCTCGGTCAAGATCCCCGACCCGGCCTTCAACAACCAGGTCAAAGAGCGCCTCCTGAACCCCGAGGTCGAGGGCCTTGTCAGCAGCGCGGTGGGCGATGCGCTCAACGCATGGTGCGAGCAGAACCCGTCGATGGCCCGCAAGATCTGCCAGAAGGCCGCCATGGCCGCCGAGGCTCGCGAAGCCGCACGCAAGGCCCGTGACCTCACCCGCAGAAAAGGCGCGCTCGACTCCGGTGGCCTGCCGGGAAAGCTCTACGACTGCACTTCCAAGGACGTCGAATCCTCCGAACTCTACCTGGTCGAAGGCGACTCGGCAGGCGGCTCGGCCAAGGGCGGGCGCGACCACAACACCCAGGCCATCCTCCCGCTCAAGGGCAAGATCCTCAACGTCGAAAAAGCCCGCCTCGACAAGATCCTCGGCTTCGAAGAAATCCGTGCGATCATCCAGGCGCTCAACTGCGGCATCGGTAACGACGACTTCGACATCAGCAAGCTGCGCTACGGCAAGATCATCATCATGACCGACGCCGACGTCGACGGCAGCCACATCCGCACCCTGCTGCTGACCTTCTTCTTCCGCCAGATGCCCGAGCTGATCAAGCAGGGCCGGATATTCATCGCCCAGCCCCCGCTGTTCCAGGTCACCCGCCGCAAGAAGAGCGAGTACGTGCTCAACGAGCGCAAGATGCGTGCAACGCTCGGCCGACTCGGCGTCGAGGGCGCGAGCCTGATCGCCTACAACGAAGACCGCTCCGAACGCCTGCGTATCGAGGGCGAGAAGCTCGCCGAACTGCTGCAGCTGCTCGAATCCATCGAGGACCTCACGCTGGTGCTCAACCGCCGCGGCATCTCGCTGCCCGGCCTGCTGTCGCTGCGCAGCAAGGACCCCAGGGGCGAGATGCGTCTGCCGCGCATCCGCGTGCACATCCCACGCGTCGAGTTCGAGGGCCGGGACAACTCCAAGGCCAACGCCATCGCCGGCGACCACTACTTCTGGTCCGAGGATGATGAGTCGGCCTTCCGCGCATCGCACAAGCTCGGCGCCGCAGACCCCGACCTCGACGGCGGCGCTCAGACCCGCCAAGCGATACGCCACGAACTGCACGAGGTCAAGGACATCGAGAAGCAGTTCGCCCGCCTCGCCTCGCTGGGCCTGTCGATCGAGGACTACTTGCTTGAGCAGAAGAAATCGGTGACGGGCCTGCCCGAGCCGACGCGCTTCGAACTGCTGGTCGAGGGCAAAAAGGCCGGCAATACCAAGGGCGGCGAAAACGAGAGCGAGAGCGAATCCGCGGTGACCGCCGAGGGCGCAACGCCCGTGGTCAACCTCGAACAGCTTGTCAGCTCGATCCACGAGTCCGGCAAGCGCGGCATGGAGATCAAGCGTTTCAAAGGCCTGGGCGAGATGGATGCCGAGCAGCTCTGGGAGACCACGATGAACCCGGAGAATCGCGTGCTCCTGCGTGTCACATGGGACGCGGCGAGCGAGGCAGAGAAACTGTTCTCCGTACTGATGGGCGACGATGTCGAGCCCCGCCGAAAGTACATCGAAGACCACGCTTTGGAAGTGAAGAACCTGGACGTCTGATCGTGAGATGAGCTGGGGCATCGCTCACACTGTGGAAACCGGAGCCTTATGACTTCTTATCCTCCTCAAACGAACTACCCGCCCAACTACTACCGTCCTGCCGAGAGCAACGGCCTGGGGATTGCAGGCTTTGTCGTGTCGCTCGCGGGGATCGTGGTGTGCGGCGGGTTCCTCTGCCCGATCGGCCTGATCCTGTCGCTGGTCGGGCTGGGCAAGGAGCCTCGCGGCTTCGCGATCGCCGGCACGATCCTGGGCCTGCTGGGCACGGCCATTGCCGCTTTCGTCGTCATGATGGCCGTGGGCGTCATCGGCGCCGGCTGGAACTTCGCGCAGATGTTCAACGGCTATGCCATGACCTACAACAACATGTACACCGCCAGCAACGAGATCGATCAGTACTACTCAAACAACAACAATACCCTGCCCGACGAGCCCACCGGCACCCAGCTCGTCTCAACCTACAGCGACGAATGGGGCACGCCCATCCAGTATCACCCCTCTTCCAACCAGGGCGGGGACTACGAGCTGGTCAGCGCCGGGCCCGACATGCAGTTCGGCACCAACGACGATATCTCCAACACGTTCTGGGTTTTTATCGCCACACCACAACAAGCCACCGAAATCCCCGCCGAGGAAGAAGACCCCTCTGACGCCGTGACCGACTTCGCCTTCAACCAGGCCGCCGCTCAGCTCAGCGCGTCGTTCTCCGTCGGCTCCGAGATGCCCGGCGAAGAACTGGGCGCCAACGCGATCGCCGCGATGCGCGACGCATGGAACCGCCCGTTCAAATACAGCCCGACCCCCAACCCGCCGATCTATCACCTCAAGTCCGCAGGCAAGGACGGCGTCTGGAACAACGAAGACGACATCACCAAGAGCTTCTACTTCGAGCCGACCGGCGGACAGTAATCGGGCCTATCATTGCCGACTATGGACCCCGTTACGAACCAGGACGAGCCGATCACGCCCCGCCGAAAGCCCTCGCGCGGCTGGTACCTGCTCGCGATCGTCCTCCTTCTGGGCTCTTGCGCGGTATTCGGCCTGACACTGCGGGAAAAATCTGTCGTCCTCAACAACATGCTCCTGCCTATGCCTCGACTGGTCGCGCCGACGACTGTGCAAGGCGTTCTGATCCATATCGAACACGCAGGCAAGCAGAACATCTTCTACGAGAACCGCGGCACGTTCGAGGGTAAGACCTTCGACACGCCCCGCCGACAGGTCTGGATGACTTACGAGTCGCCTGCGATGACCTGCACCGTCACGCGGGCCGACTCGGGTGAGAGTGTCGAGGTCCGCCTGCCGGGTGTGGGCGAAGAGGTGAAGAAGACCGAGATCACCAAGGACCTGGTCTTCGCGTACAACACGCCGACCATGCAGGGCCACAGCGCCTGGGTGTTCGAAGCAAGCGAGCCCGGCGACTACCGGATCGTGCTGCGATATGTTGACGAAGTGCATCTAGACCCCAGCACGATTGAGATCCCGCCCGAGCTTACCAAGGCGCAGATGAAAGAGATGCTCAGCGCCGACGGCACGGCATACGAGGCCGCACGACGCGACGCGATCGAGCGGGCGGCGCTGGCCTCGCTGGAACCGATCGACGTGCTCTTTGCAGTAGGCCCTGATCCGACGGGTGGAGAGTTCTTCGAACTGCTGGGCCTCAAGGGTGCAGCGACGGTGCTTGCCCTGGGTTTCACGGCTTCATCGATCATCGCGCTGGTCACGCTCATGCTCCGCGGAGGCCACGTCACCCCACGCGGAAAGCTCAGAGACGCAAGACGCATGCCCGATCAATTACATCGCGACTAGTAGTAGAAAATTGCTTCGTAGAGCGTAATCATCAGCTCGAAGCCCGCAAGAAACATCGCGGGGAGCGTCCACGCAAGCTGCTCTCCGAATGACGCACCGACGATACGCCTGCGGAAGATCAGCAGCAGCCCGAGATAAGGCAGCATTGGCAGGCTGACCAAATAGCGCAGGATATCCGTCAGGCCGTAATACGAGATCGCGCCGAAGTCGCCGATCAATTCCGCGATGAGGTAGAAGATGTAGATATTGCTAAAGGCCAGGCCCGCAGCGCAGATCAGTCCCGCGAGATACAAGCCATAGGACTCCGCCCGCCGGGTCGCCGAGAGCATAAACGGCGTCCCGCATTCCGGGCAACCCTTGCCCGTCATCCCGCGCAGGTTGTACGCACAGGTCGTGCAATATGCATCCGCATCAGGATCGAACGTGGCGGTGAAGTTTAGCCGTCCCGGGTAGTTCTGCATCGGCGCATGATAGTACAGAACGCGAGAATCAACGAAGCCTGCCTAAGCATCTCTGCGACAAACCTTCCACCGCGGGCAGGTCGTGAGGTGGTCGTTGACCATGCCCACCGCCTGCATGAACGCGTAGCAGATCGTTGAGCCGACGAACTTGAAGCCGTCCTTCTTGAGCTGCCTGCTCATCGCGTCAGAGATCGGCGTCTTTGCGGGCACCTGTGCCATGGATTGACGCCGATTCGTGATCGGTCGGCCGTCGACAAATCGCCAGAGGTACGCGTCAAGACTGCCGTGCGTTTCGATCACGCGCAGCGCCGCCTTCGCGTTGCCGATGGTTGATTCGATCTTGCCGCGGTGACGGATGATGCCGGGGTCTTTGACCAGCCGATCGACCGAGCGGGTCGTTAGCCGGGCGATCTTATCGATGTCCCACATGCAGAAGGCTTCGCGGTAGCCGGCACGGCGATTGAGGATCGTGTTCCAGCTCAGCCCGGCCTGCGCTCCCTCTAGCGTGATGAACTCGAACAGCACGCGGTCGTCGTGCACCGGAACGCCCCACTCGTTGTCGTGGTAGGTCCGTCCGGGTTCATGCTCGGCCCAGGGGCAGATCGGCATAGCGTGCTCGCAATCAATGAAGATAGAGATATAAAAAACCCACGGATTGAATCCGTGGGCTTTGAGGGTAGCAATAAAATCGATTGAAGATCAGCGCTTCGAGAACTGGAAGCGGCGGCGGGCGCCGGCCTGGCCGTACTTCTTACGCTCGACCTTACGGGCGTCACGGGTGAGGTAGCCTTCGTCACGGAGGGCCTGCTCGAGATTGGGGTCATAACCCTTCAGAGCGCGGGCGAGGCCGAGCATGACAGCGCCGGCCTGGCCGGTGATGCCGCCGCCGGCGGTGCTGACAAGGATGTCGAGCTTGCCCGTCATGCCGGTGGCCTTGAGGGGGGCCATGCACTGCGCCTGGTGCTGGGGCTCGGAGAAGAACACATTGACTTCCTTGCCCTTGATGAGGAACTTGCCGCTGCCGGGCTTGACGCGAACGCGTGCCACGGCGGTCTTACGGCGGCCTGTGCCCCAGACATATCCGCCGGCGTCGGGCCTTGCAGGCTCGGCGAGCGGGCGAGGAGCGGCGACGGGGGCCTGCTTGACAGGTGCGACGCTGTCGATGTCAAGTTCTTCAATTTCGTCGATGTTGTAGTCGGTCATGCTTTAAACCGGTGTGGGGTACTGGGTGCTGAGTGTTAAAGTTCAGGCGGTCTGGAGTGCGACGGCCTTGGGGTTCTGTGCGGCGTGGGGGTGCTGCGAGCCGGCGTAGACCTTGAGCTTGCCGAGCATCTTGTCGCCAAGCTTGGTCTTGGGGAGCATGCGGCGGACCGATTCTTCGATCAAGCGCTCGGGGTTGCGTGCGAGCACTTCACGGAAGGTCTTGACCTTGCGGCCCGAGGGGTGGCCGGTGAAGTGTTCCTGGGTCTTCTGGTCGAGCTTCTTGCCGGTGACCTTGATCTTCTCGGCGTTGGTGATGACGACAAAGTCGCCGCAGTCAACGTGCGGGGTGTAGGTCGGCTTGGCCTTGCCCATGAGGATCATGGCGATCTGCGTGGACAGGCGACCGAGGACCTGGTCGGTCGCGTCGATGTGCAGCCAGTCCTGGGCGACCTGATTGGTCTTGGCGAGGGTGGTTTGTCGGTTCATGGCAAGTCTCTAATCTGGGGTCGACGAGGGTTGTACCGCCGACCGGCTCTACGACCGGCGAATGCGCGGCATCGGTATCAAAGCAGGCCACCCGGCCGAGGAACGAGGCCTGGCCGGGGGCGAACCGGGTAGTTTATCGTCAGTCGCGTGCCTGTCAAGCAAAGCAGGCCCGGAACGACCCCGAAAACCGGCCCCCTAATGGGCAAAACCAGCTCCAAATAGGCTTATTCGGGCTGATCCGGGGCCGGGGGAGCAGGCGGGTCATCGTCCTGGGCGGGATGGCCTTCCGGGCCGCGGGCCTCGGGACCGGGAACCGGCTCGACCGGGGGTTCCTTACCCATCCGCAGGGCGTCGATCTTGGCGTCCAGGCGGGCCTGGAGCGTTCGAAGTTCAGGGTCTGCCATGAGGTCTTCGTCGTCCAGCCGCTGGGCCCGGGAGATCTGCCAGTGGCGGATCGCAGAGGACAGGTCGCCCTGCCGGTACATGATGTCGCCCATGTGGTCGTAGAGAACCGCTTTCGCCCCGACCAGCGGGTCGTTGCTCAGCTGCTGCATCTCACGCAGTAGATCGATCGCGCGTCGCTGGTGCGCCTCGGCCTGTGCGAAATCGCCTAGCTTGTAGTTCACCCAAGCCATCGAGTCGACGATCGAGTAGTTGTCGTCGCCGCGGTCCATCGCCCGCTGGATCATCGCGCGAGCCTGCAAAAGGTTCTTGCCCTGCACCGCCCACTTGTAGCCCAGCGCGTTGTTCAGCTGCACGTTGTCGGGAAAACGCTTGACCATCGCGATCGCGAGCTTGTCGTGATCGGTCTCAGGATCGGCCGCGTCAAGTAGCTGCAGCAGGTCTGCGGCATCGTCGCCGGTCACTTCGCGCCCGGGCAACACGCCCTCCTCTTCTAAAGCGATGACACGTGTGAGCAGCGTGGTTGCCTGCTCCATCTCGCCGTTGTCGACCGCTCGCCTGGCCCGCGCCAGCACGCGTTGCACACCGACCGGGCCGGCCTGCTCCAGCCGATCGTAGATCTCCGCCGCCGAATCTTCTTCACCCATCGATGTGTACAGCTCGCCCAGCAGCGCGAGCGCCTGCAGGCTGTTGGGTTCGACAGCCAGGGCCTTGACCAACAGCACCTCCGCTTCTTCCGCCGAGTCGGGCGACTGCATCAGCTCCCGGGCACGCTCGATACGGCCGGTCACCGAGTCGGGCAGGCTGGTCCGCAGCCGGCTGGTCAGCACCTGCCGAATACTCATCGCGTGACGTGCATCCAGATAACGCAGCAAGCCATCGGTGAGCGAAAGCCCGGCCTTGTAGACCTCTTCCTGGTTCGGGTTCGAAGCGACCAGACGCAGCAGGCGGTTGCCCGCCTCGAGCGGGTTGCCGTTCATCGCGATGATCTCGACGCGTAAGAGTTCGAGCTGGGTCAGATCGCCGCCCTCCGCACGCCGACGATCGATCAGCGTGAAGGCGTCGCGCAGCTCACCCGCCTGCGAGAGCGCTCGCACCTTCAGCGAGAAGCTTTCCCATGGCGAAACCTCCCCTACCGCCTCCATCTCTCGCAGCGCATCGCGCGTACGCCCCGAATCAAATAGAAGCTGCGCCAGCTTGTCGCCCAGGCGGGGGCGGATCGACGGATCGGCCTGGATCGCCTTGAGATAAGCCGTCAATGCCTCTTCGGTTTTCAGGGTGTGGCCGTACACCGCGCCGGTCATAAGAAGACTCGAAGCGTCCGCACGCTCTCGCCACCGCTCAAGCTTGACCGCACGAAGCAGCGTGACCGGCGCAAAAACATTGGACAATACAGCGTCTGCGTACTCGATCGCGCGCGTGGAGTCCCGGCCCATCTGCTCCGCGGCCATCGCCAGCAGCGTGTCCATCGCTCGGACCTCGCCCGGGTCGGTATCGTCGAACGACAGCAGTGAAACGAACTCCGCAAGACGCTTTGGGTCGTTGGGACCATCGGCAATCCAACGCCGGGCCTGCGCAAGCACGCGCTGCTTGTCGGCAACCTCGGCCAGACTCGCCAGCATCACGAGCGTCGGCTTCTTTGCCTGCAACTCCGTATCGAGCCGGTCCGCCAGCAGCTTTTCGCTCACGCCCTGACGCTTGAGGTAGCTGATCAACTGCGCGTCTTCGAGCCTGGACGAATCGGTGCCAAGCAGGCTGAACACCACATCGACCGCCTGCTGGCTCTTTCCCTGGCACAGCGCCACGTACGCACGCCGGCTCACGATCGCAGAGCCCGGTACACGATCCAACCCTGCTGCGTTGACATACGCGCGGTCCGCTTCATCCATTGCACCGAGCGAGAGGTACAGATCGCCCAGGCGCAAAAGAAGCTCGGGCTTTGTCGCCTTGAGCACACGCATCTCTCGCAGCGCGAGCGATCTGCCGCGGCCGTTTGAATCCTGGGCATCCAGATCGATCTGATCGATCGCCTGCAGGCTGGCCTCGAGGCTTGATGCCGCGGCCTTGTCGTAGCCTGATGCCGAGAGGGACTCAAACAGCAGGTAATCGCCCAGCGCCGGGTAGCCCGCCTGCTCCAGCGCACGGCTGAGCCAGACCGACTCTTCCAGCATATTGCTCTGAGAGACCTGCTGCGAGATTGCAACAAGCAGCGAAAGGTCGTCAGGGTTTTCGCGCAGCGCGCGGCGGAGATAGATCATCCCACGCACACCGTTGCCGCTAAGCGTGTAGGCCAGCCCGAGGCGTGAAACAACCTCGGCGTGATCGGGGGCCAGCTTTTCCGCCTCACGCAGAAGCAAAACAGCCTGGTAAACCTCGCCGTGCGCGATCGCCTCGTCGCTACGCTCAAGCAAATGCGTGATCGAGTTATCCAGCGGCGAGGTATTCACCGCCTCGGCGTCGGCCGCGGGAGACTTAGGCTCGATCGATGCCAGCGCCTGCTTGATACTGAGCGTCCGGCGGTCGGCATGCTTGTCATCCTTGCTGGTCTGCAATCGCTCGGCAAGGATGGCCGGCGGCTCGATCGGCTGATCGGCGGCGGCCAACGCTTGCCAGGCCAGCAGACATGCGGGCGCGATCACCAACACAACCGTGGCAATACGGCAAGTCCAGACCCATCGGAAAATCGCTTGCATGGTGGGCTCCGTAAGTAAGCGACCCGGCCGCTCCCTCTTACTTTACCCGCGCCGAGGCTTACGGGATCACTTTATTCAGCGGATAGGTCACCAGGCCCGTCGCCCCTGCTCTTTTGAGCCGGGGGATCAGTTCCCGCTCGACCTTCTCGTCGATGATCACTTCCGCCGCGATCCAGCCCTCGACATCGAGGTTGCTGATGGTCGGGGAATGCTCGGCCTGGAGCAGCGAGAGCACCTCCCTCTTCTTCGCCAGCGGCAGGTTCATCTTCAGGCCGATCTTGCTCCTCGCCTCGATTGCGCCCTGCAACAGCAGCGCCAGGTCTTCGATCTTGCGGCGTTTAGCGGGGTCGGCCCAGGCCTGCTTGTTGGCGATCAGGCGTGTGGTCGAGGTCAGCAGCGTCGCGATCACACGCAGGTTGTTGGCCTTGAGCGAAGAGCCGGTCTCGGTCACGTCCACGATCGCGTCGACCAGCCGGGCCTTGACCTCTGTCGCGCCCCAGGAGAACTCGACCTTGCGGACGTTGATGCCCTGATCGGTGAAGAATCGCTGGGTCGTGTTGATCAGTTCTGTCGAGATGATCTTCCCCGCGAGTTGGCTGGGGTCGGTGATGCCGCCTTCTTCTGGAACCGCGAGAACCCACCGCACGGGCTTACCCGTTGCGCGAGAGTAGGCCAGCTCACAGACCTCGTGCACATCCGAGCCGTTCTCAACCACCCAGTCGTAGCCGGTGATGCCCATGTCTACCACGCCGTCTTCGACGTAGCGGGACATTTCCTGCGCACGGAACATGACGCAGGACAGCTCGGGGTCGTTGATGTCCGGGGTGTAGGACCGGCTGCGGATAGAGATGTTGTATCCCGCGCGGTCGAACAGGTCGATCGTCGGTTCTTCGAGTGAGCCCTTGGGCAGGCCGATCTTCAGCAGCGGTTTCGGGGTCGTGTCGGACATGATGCGTTCTCATCGTCGGCACCACACGCTGGGTATGGTGCCGAGTTTTTACTTCTTCTTTGCGACACGCTTCTTGCTTGTCGTTTTTGCGTTGGTGGGCTTTTTCTTTTCGACCTTCTTCGCCGGAGCCTTGGGGGCCGCACCAAGGGTCACACGCTGGCCGTCGGCCCACTCCTGCAGCATCAGGTAGGTCGCCTGCGCTTCGCCGGCCTTGACCTGACGGGTGAGCCATGCCTCGGCCTCGGCGATCGTCGACTCCGGACCGAACACGCCTTCCTTGACCAGCAGAGACAGCAGGCGATCATCCACCGGCATCGCGTGCGCGCCGAACGACAGCAGCGCCACACGGGCCGCCACATACGCAGGCATGCCCGGCAGCGCATCGAGGTACTCGCGCTGCTCGCGCTTGCCACGCGAAGCGATCGAGGTCATACGGAAGTCGTGCTCGCGGTCGAAGATCTCCATCATCGACTCGAGCATCCGGATCACGCGCCGCTGCGCATCGGGGTATCGCACGCCGATGAGGTCGATCACTTCGCGTGCATGCGAGACGCGCAGCTCGTTGAGGTCGACGACCTGCGCCATGATCTTGCCGTAGGCCGTGTCGGCCTGGCGTGTCGTCGCGTTCCATGTAAGGAAGCTGAACACGAGCTGTGCGATGGGCTCAAGCTGCTCGGCTTCCTGGCCGCTGTAGGCGGACTTGGCCTTGCGCAGCAGGGCATTGAATGCTTTTTCCTGTTTGGGGTCGGTCTTAGCCAACGTCGTGGGTCCTGGGTGGTTTTGGGTATTGCTGTGGGGTTTAGTCGGCCGACGTCGTGGTCGGGTTGTCGGTGTCGGGCTCGTCAGTCTTGGACTTGTCGATCGCTTCGTAGATTTCCTCAGCCTTTTTGAGCGAGGAGTCTAGCTCGAAGCTCAGGTGCGGGACCAGCCGCAGGGCGACGATCTTCTTAACCTCGGACTGGATGTGCCGATCCGCTGCACGCAGGCCTGCGAGCGTGCGCTTTGCGTACTCTTCGGGGAGCACGGAGACGCTGACGCGGGCCTGGCGCATGTCCGGGCTCACATCGATCTCGGTGATCGATACCAGGCCGCGGATGCGCGGGTCGGAGATGCGCCGCTGGAGCACCTGCGCGAGCGCCTTGCGGAGCGTCGATTCAACCTGTTCGATGCGGTGGGTCATGACTAAGGGGCCAAGGGACCAGTGGGCGAGGGGTCAGGTCAAGCCATCTCTGGCCGCTGAATACTTGCCCCCGTCCACTCAATCCAGCTTCCTCTTCACCTCGACAACCTTGTAACACACCAGCACGTCGCCGGGCTTAATGTCCTCGAAGCCCTTGATGCGGATGCCGCACTCGGTGCCGGCACGCACTTCCTTGGCCTCGTCCTTGACGCGGCGCAGGGCCTCGAGGTCTCGGCCCTCGGTCACGACCTTGCCGTCGCGCACCAGACGCATCTTGTTGCCCGTCTGGATCGAGCCGTCGGTAACCAGGCAGCCCGCGATATTGCCGACCTTGCCGATCTTGAACACCTGGCGGCACTCGGCGCGCCCGATCTCTTCCTCGCTCTTGTCCGGCGTGAGCATGCCCTCGAGCGACTTCTTCACATCATCAATCAGCTCGTAGATGATGCGGTACTGGCGTACTTCAACGTGGCGCTCGTCGGCGATCTCGCGGACCGCGGGAGTGATTGACACATGGAAGCCGATGATGACCGCGTCCGAAGCGTCGGCCAGCAGGACGTTGCTCTCGGTGATCCCGCCGACGCCGGCGTCGATCACGCGCACCGCGACCTCGTCGTTGCCGATTTCGCCAAGCGTCTTGCGCAGCGTTTCCACCGAGCCCTGGACGTCGGCCTTGATCAGCACGTTGAGGTGGTTGACCTTGCCGGCCTGGATCGTCGCGGCGAAGTTGTCCATCGTGACCTTCGTGCGGCTGGCCTGGGCCTGCTGCCGCTCGTCATCACGGAACTGCTTGGCGACCTGCTCGGCCTTCTTGAGCGTGTCGGTGACGTAGAACTTGTCGCCCGCGTCGGGTATCTCGTCGATGCCCGAGATTTCCAGCGGGGTCGCCGGGCCGGCCTCGTGGATCTGCTCGCCGCGGTCATTGGTCATGTCACGCACTCGGCCATACGCACGGCCGGAGACGATGAAGTCGCCGACTCGGATCGTGCCGTCCTGCACGAGCACCCGCGCAACCGATCCGCGGCCAGGCTGCATTTCGGCTTCGATGACGATGCCGCGCGCCGCGCCGCCGAAGTCCGCCTTGAGCTCCATGACTTCGGACTGCAGGTCGAGGATTTCGATGAGGTCTTCGATGCCCTCGCCCGTCGCGGCCGAGGTCTTGACCACTTCCGTTTCGCCGCCCCACGCGGTGGGGTTGAGCCCGTGCTCGGCGAGCTGTCCGTAGATCTCCTGCAGCTTGTTCTGAGTAAAGCCGGGCAGATCGCACTTGTTGATCGCGACGACCACGGGCACACCCGCGGCCTTGGCGTGGTTGATCGACTCGACGGTCTGGGGCATGACGCCGTCGTCCGCCGCGACGATCAGCACGACGATGTCGGTGATCTTCGCTCCGCGCGCACGCATGGACGTGAACGCCGCGTGGCCGGGCGTATCGAGGAAGACGACCGACTTGTCGCTGCCGTCGCTGCCCTTGACGGTGACGCGGTAGGCGCCCACGTGCTGGGTGATGCCGCCGGCTTCGTGCGCGGCGACGTCGGCCTTACGGATACGGTCCAGGAGCGAGGTCTTGCCGTGGTCGACGTGACCCAGGATCGTGACAACCGCCGGTCGGGGACACATGTCCACGCTCTCGCGGTCCTTGAATTCCTGCTCGACTTTCTGCGCCGCGGTCTCGTGTTCCTTGACGACCAGCTCGATGTCGCGTTCGAGGCAGATTTCCTCGGCCAGGTCGGTCTCGATCGCCGAGTTCACGTTGGCCATGATCCCCTTCTTGAAGAGGAACTTGACGACGTCGGCGGCGCGGATGCCGGTCGCGGCGCTCAGCGCCTTGATGGTGATCGGTTCTTCGATCTCGACCTTGCCGCCGGTGACGACAGCGGACTGCGCCGCGGTGCCGACGTGTCCGGGCTTGGTGAAGGTCTGGCGACGGCGCTTGACGTAGCCCGAAGCGCCGCGGACCTTGGCGTCCAGTTCATCGAGGTCGGCCTTGGACATCTTGGTCGGGCCGGTCAGCAGCGGGTCGTTGCGTCCGCCACGGCGGTTGCTCAGCGAGCGGCGCTTGTTGCCCCGTCCACCGGCATCGCCCGGGCCATCGCCACCGCCTGCACCACCCGCACCAGCGCCACCGCCACCGCCTGCACCTCCGGGAGCGCCGCGTTTGACGCCGCCGCCTCGGGCCGGGCCTCGTGAACGTGTGACTCCGGGTATCTCGCCTTCGTTCGCCGGCTCACGACGCGGGCCACGCGAACGCGGCGGGTTCAGAGGTTCGGGCTTCTCGACACGGATGACCTTGGGGCCACGCAGCTTCACTTCCTTGGGCTTGGTGAGCTGCTCGCCGGCGGGCTTGACGATCTCGGGGCGGTCGGGCACGTTCTGCTCGCCCACGGGCTGAGGCCGGGACGGTGCGGCCGGCGCTGCGGGCACCTCGGGCTCAGGTTCCACTTCTACGGGCTCTATTTCCGCCGGAGCCAGGTCCTCGGCTTCTTCCGACTGAGGTTCGGCCGTGACCCCAGCCGACGTCTGGACCTCGGTCGTCGATTCTTCCTCGTCCGCGGTGGCAACGCTGCTATCGTCCTGGGCCTTCTTGGCGACGGCTTTCTTCTTGACCGACTTCTTGCGCACCTTCTTGACGTCGATGTTGTGCGTCGTCTCGATGGCCGTGTCGTGGCTGTGGTCTTCCTCATCGAAAGCAAACCACTGACGGATCGTCTCGGCAAGCCCGATCTTCACCACCGACATGTGGTTGGTGATGTCCGGGACGCCCTCGTCCGAACACTTAGCGACGATGACCTTGCTCTCGACGCCGAGCTCTTTGGCCAGATTGTGGATGCGTAACGTTTTCGCCAAGACCGGCTCCTAGGTAATCCCTGTCAAACTGTTGCTGTGCTGCTCGGGCAGCGGTAATCAGCCCTTGCTCTCTTCTGAGTCGCCTACAAAACCCGCGTCCGATTCGGTGTGCTCGGCAACGAACTCGCTGCCTTCCTCGTCGTCCGACTGCTCGGCCAATACGCCCGCGTCGCTCGACACGGAACCGCCGTTGACTTCTGAAGCCGGGACAAGGTCTTCGCCCGCCTCGCCGTAGCCGCGGCCGGGCTCTGCTTCGCCTTCTTCGCCTGACTCGGCCGCCAGCGCACCGCCGCCCAGAAGGTCGTCGATGCCCTGCGCCGCCATCTCCGCGGCTTCGCGCTTCTGACGCTCCTGCTCTTCCTTGTCCTTGGCCTGCTGTTCCTGCACGAGCTTGGCCTGCGAGGACACCAGTTCGAGGAGCTGATTGATCTTCTCGGTCGGCAGGTCCAGCGTTTCTTCGAGGTAGTCCTGCCCGACTTCTTCGACGTCGAACACGCTGATGACGCCCAGCGCCGCGAGCTTGTCCACCATCGACTCGTCCACGAACTCCAGCTGACGCAGGGTCTGCTCCATCGTGTCCAGCGACTTGGTGTATTCCGCCGGCGTGAGGATGTCCACGTCCCAGTTGGTCAGGCGCGCGGCCAGGCGGACGTTCTGTCCCTTCTTGCCGATGGCCAGCGAGAGCTGATCTTCGTTAACGACCACCGTCGCGCGGCCGAGCTCGAAGCAAAGCGAGATTTCTACAACCTCGGCGGGCTTGAGCGCGTTCTGGATCAGGATCTGGCTCGATTCGTTCCAGCGGACGATGTCGATCTTCTCGCCGCCGAGCTCGTCGACGATATTCTTGATCCGGCTGCCTCGCACGCCAACGCATGCGCCAACCGCATCAACCTTCGAGTCGATCGACTGCACCGCGATCTTCGTGCGGTGGCCCGCCTCGCGCGCCATCGCCTTGATCTCGATGATCCGCTCGGAGACTTCGGGCACCTCGACCTCGAACAAGCGGCGGATAAACTCCGGGTCGGCCCGGCTGAGCACGATCTTCACCTGGTTGCCTGCGTCGCGGACGTCCAGGATCAGGCAGCGCACCCGCTCGCCCGGCTGGTGCTGCTCGCCGGGGATCTGCTCGCTCTTGGGCATAAAGCCCTCGGCCCGGCCGATCTGCACGACCAGCGCGCCGCCCTCGTAACGCTGTGCCACGCCGGTGGTCAGCTCGCCCACGCGGTCGATGTACTCATCAAAAATCGCGGCGCGTTCGTCCTCACGGAAGCGCTGGATCATGACCTGCTTGGCGGTCTGAGCGGGGATACGGCCCAGGTCTTCGAGCGGGATCTCTTCCTCGGAACGCCAGATCGTGATCTTGCCGTTGAACCGGTCGATCTCGCAGGTGAAGTCTTCGGTATCGATCGCGTTGAAATGCTTACGCGCGGCAGACACCATGGCCTGTTCCAGGTCCTGGATCAGGATTTCTTTTTCGACGTTGCGGTCGCGCGCGATGCCGTCGAGCAGTCGTAGCATTTCAACACCATTCATTTCCGTTGCTTCCTATTAAGTTGTCTGGTTGTCGGCCGGGCCGGGCCGGGGTTTGGTTGTCGAGTCCGTTATCCGCAGTTAATCCGGGTATCAAAAAACCACGAGCAAACGTGCTCGTGGCGTCGGCGTGCTCGCGGACGGCGTGGGCCGTCGTTCCCATGCGACTGAACTTCAGTGCGTGGGCGAGCAGGCGGGATGTGCCGCAGCACTCAGGCCATCGGGCACACCTCCGAGCGGGTATCCGCGAGAAGGAGCACCGAGGGCCGCGGGCCATGATGTCGCTTTCGCGACAGTGCAGGGACGAGATGGTGACTGAACACCATCATCGCTGTGTCACGCCCTGCAGGCCGGCTTGGAATCGCTGTGAACGCATACCGCTTGCCTCAGCCACCCAAAGGGCCCAACGCCCTCCGGGGAACCAATAACTGTAAGCGAATGGCCCCCGGTGTCAAGCTCGACAGGCCCCGCAACCGCTCCCCAAGCCCCGCCAGGACCCTCAAAACCGAAAATCCGATCCCCCGGCTTGAACACCCCGCCCGGTTCGCGCATAATACCCGGCTCGCCCCTCACCGGGCACACCTGTTCACAACCCCCCAGAGCCCAAAGGCAAGACCCATGGCCAACTCAGAGAGTGCCAAGAAGCGTGTCCGTCAGAATGCAAACCGCCGCGCGATCAACCGCTGGCGCAAGAATACCTATCGCGACGTCATCAAGGACTTCCGCGAGCTGATCCTCCACGGCAGCGTCGAGGCCTGCGAAGCCAAGCTCACCGAGCTCTACAAGATCCTCGACCAGACCGCCGCCAACCCCGCGATGCACAAGAACACCGCCTCGCGCTACAAGAGCCGGCTCACCTCGCAGCTCAACCGTAAGCGCGCCGGCGCCGCGGCCTGATCAGCGACATAAACGCAACTAATCAAAAAACCCGCCGATCATCGGCGGGTTTTTTGATGCACACTCATGAATCAGGGCCATGCATTGAAACCGCCTTGATCACTCATAGGCGATCTGCAACCGCCCTCTACCTGTTTTAGTGATCGTGCGGATCTTCATCCGCCGGCGTCCAGCCCAGCACCACGTCCCAGCTCGCAGC
>Ga0208539_1000020_pt1 | contig 56450 bp, 43 predicted proteins | sample RushSE_CattailNL_5_FD_185681 | JGI IMG/M metagenome (GOLD analysis project Ga0208539, IMG submission 185681) | Natural and restored wetland microbial communities from the San Francisco Bay, California, USA, that impact long-term carbon... | ecosystem: Environmental > Terrestrial > Soil >...
CATCGCCAGGCCGGCGAGGGCGGCGGTCGGGGTCGGGACGCCCGTGGTCGTCGTGGTGATCAGGCTCTCGCTCTGACCGTTCTCGAACGACTTGACGTGGATACCGACACGCAGCTCGCCCGAGTCCATCGCGGCGATCAGGTCGGCGTAAGAGCCGGTGTAGGTGAAGTACACCGAGAGGTCTTCGCTCGGGCCGATGCCCCACTTGGGCTCGGGGTTGTCCGCTTCCACCGAGAAGTTGGAGTCGAACGCGACGGTGTTGCCCGCAGGCAGGTTCGCGGGGTTCGAGCCGGTGTGGAACGCAACGCCGGCGGGGGTGGTGGTCGACATCGAGTCATACACCAGCGAGAAGCCGGCGTTGTCGTCCCAGTAGATCTCGGAGATCACGCAGGCTTCAGAGCCGGTGTTGGTGAACAGGAACTCCACCGTGCCGCCGTTGTCGATCACTTCGACAGCAAGCTGGGCTTCCGCGATGATCACCGAGCCCGCACCGTTGCTGGTGATGGCGTCGAAGTTGTAGGTCACCCCTGCAAAAGCAGTGGTGCCGACCAGGAGCGAAGACGACAATACAAGAGCATTTTTCAACATCATAACTTTCTCTTTCTGTCCGGAATGACGATTTTCTTTTCACTCTCCCTCTGAGGGTGAAAGCATATTCTAGCAATTTAGACATCGTACGCAAGTCTGAAATTACATGGGCCTGATTGAGCGATACGTATTTTACCCTTGTAAAATAGGCAAATTGATGGGCTGTTCGCAAATTAAGCATTCATCCATCGTGCTCATTGTTTTGCTGATTTAATGGGCAGGATGATTAATTGCCTAAATTGAATCAATTGTTAGTAAGCAATGAAAAAGACCCGCCGTGTGGTGGGTCTTTTTCGCTATTCAGTAAGCCGTATGTTTTACGATCACGCTTCGCGGCGGCGACGCAGGCCGGCAGCGCCGAGCATCGCCAGGCCGGCGAGGGCGGCGGTCGGGGTCGGGACGCCCGTGGTCGTCGTGGTGATCAGGCTCTCGCTCTGACCGTTCTCGAACGACTTGACGTGGATACCGACACGCAGCTCGCCCGAGTCCATCGCGGCGATCAGGTCGGCGTAAGAGCCGGTGTAGGTGAAGTACACCGAGAGGTCTTCGCTCGGGCCGATGCCCCACTTGGGCTCGGGGTTGTCCGCTTCCACCGAGAAGTTGGAGTCGAACGCGACGGTGTTGCCCGCAGGCAGGTTCGCGGGGTTCGAGCCGGTGTGGAACGCAACGCCGGCGGGGGTGGTGGTCGACATCGAGTCATACACCAGCGAGAAGCCGGCGTTGTCGTCCCAGTAGATCTCGGAGATCACGCAGGCTTCAGAGCCGGTGTTGGTGAACAGGAACTCCACCGTGCCGCCGTTGTCGATCACTTCGACAGCAAGCTGGGCTTCCGCGATGATCACCGAGCCCGCACCGTTGCTGGTGATGGCGTCGAAGTTGTAGGTCACCCCTGCAAAAGCAGTGGTGCCGATGAAACCGGCCGATACGATAGTGGCGAGTTGCTTGAGCATAGTCCTGTTACCTCCGCCCTCCCAGGCTGGAAAATGGTTAGGGAATAATCCCTGAAGAATGAACGCGTGTGGACAACTTGTCTACACGATGAACCAAGTTTACATCGGGTTCCTATAAAAGCAATGAAAATAATTCATTCAATGCAAAGAACCCACATAACCACACCGCAGTACCCGAACGACGCAAGCTACCTATTTTATCAAATCGGGCGTTTTGCTGACTTGATCGGCAATTCAAAAACGATTGCAAACTATTTGCTATAAAGTACTTGTGCTATAAAACGTTTGTTTTAAACAAGCATGCCAGCAGTGCCGGGCTACATCGACAAACAGGCTCCCGGTCGCGCCAATCGGCCCCGATCGCATGGTCGGGGTTTACTTTTTTATCGGACTCGTATCAATGGCCAGCCCCAGCTGCCGGGCAAGGTCGTCGGCGGTGAGCTGGTGACGCGGATCGGCCAGTGATCGGTCGGCACCTTTTTCAATGAGCCGACGAGCGATCGTCTGCATCGCATTACCGATCGAGACACAACGGTGAAGCGGCGTGTAGCCGGCGGGGTCCTTCGGGCAGCAATGATTCGGGTCGGCACCGGCGTCTATCAGCATCATCGCGGCGGACGGCTGGTTCCCGGCAATCGCCCAGTGCAGAGGCGTGCGCTGGTGGTCATCCGCCGGATCAACCTCGACCCCGTAGGACAAGAGCAGCCTAAGCACTGACGTGTGCCCAGCCTCGGCTACATAACTCAGGGCACTGCGGTGATTGGCATCGAGCAGGCCCGGGTCGGCATGAGCCTTGAGCAGCAGCTCCACGACCAACTCCTGACCTTTCCGCGCAGCGATCAGCAGTGCCGTCTCGCGGGCATGCATCGGGGTTCGGAACCGGGTACGGGCATCAACCGACGCCCCGGCCTGGATCAGAAGCCTGACCAGTTCGACCTGCCCACCCTCGGCCGCGAGGTGCAGGCCCAGCCACATCTCCTGGCCCCAGTCTCTATTGACGGGGATCGGCGTGCCCGTCATGCGGGGATCAGCGGCCAGCAGCTCGCTCAGCGCCGCCACATCACCAAGGCCGATCGCCTGCTCCATCGCATATGCCAGATCCTCGCGCATGGCCTCACTATAGCCCGCATCGGAGCGGTTATGCCTTCAAGCGGCTGGCGTTACAATTATGGGATATGGCGAAGAATAAAAAGACATCTGCTTCCAAGACCGGCTCGAAAAAATCATCTCTGAAAAAAGCTGCCGAGAAAAAGCCGGCTAAGAAAGCTGCCAAACCCGCAAAGGCCGCCGCACAGCCTCTGCCCGCGCCGGTCGAGATCAAGCCGACCGTCAAGACTACGCCCGCCATGACCCCGGTGGTGCATACACCTGCGCCGGCGCCGCTGGCCAAGTCCGATCCGATGCCCGCGCCGTCGCTCAAAACCGAGGCTCCGATTACGCCAACTCTTTTTGAAGACGATAGCACACGGGTCCCCGCGCCTAGCCCAAGCCCGACACCCGCCCGCGAGCCCGAGCAAAAACCCAATATAGCGCATCAGCCTGCGCCGCCGCTCAAGCCCGCGCCGGTCATCGAGCTCGCCCCGCCGCCGCCACCGCCCAAGCCGATCCAGCTCGACCCGCCGGCCCCCGAGGCCCAAGCGCCCAGCGGCGACGCCATGCCTCAGCTCAAGCGCGCCGAGCCGATCCTGCTCGAAGTCGGCTGGGAGGTATGCAACAAGCTCGGCGGGATCTACACCGTGCTGCGCACCAAGGTCCCGTCGATGATGGCGCGCTGGGGCAAGCGCTACTGTCTCATCGGTCCGTACAACCACGACACCGCACAGGTCGAGTTCGAGCCCGCCGGGCCCGAGCAGATGGACACGCCCATCGGTAACGCCGTGAGGCAGATGCGCGAGATGGGCTACGGCGTCGAGTACGGCCACTGGCTGGTCAGCGGACGCCCGCAGGTCGTGCTCATGCACGTGGGTGACGTCAAGCGCTACCTCAACGATGTGAAGTACCGTCTCTGGGCGGACCACCACATCCCCTCGCCCGATGGTGATGCGCTGGCGGACGACGTGATCGCCTTCAATGAAGCGGCGCGCCTGCTGCTGTCGATCCTCGCCCAGCGTGAGAGCGCTCGCCGCGACATCATCGCCCACTGCCACGAGTGGATGGCGGGCCTTTGCATCCCGATGCTGCGCCAGGAGAACTGGCCGGGGTCCATCGTATTCACGACCCACGCGACGCTGCTTGGCCGGTACCTGGCGATGCACAACCCCGCGTTCTACGACCACCTCTCGTTCTTCGACCCCGCGCACGAGGCCAAGCACTTCAACATCGAGTTCCAGCACGGCGCCGAGCGCGCCGCGGCCCACGGCAGCCACGTCTTTACCACCGTCTCCGACGTCACCGCCATGGAGTGCCGACACCTCTTGGGGCGCGACCCCGACGTGCTGCTTCCCAACGGCCTGAACATCCAGCGCTTCGCCGCGCTGCACGAGTTCCAGAACCTGCACCAGCAGTTCAAGCAGCGCATCCACGCCTTCACGATGGCGCACTTCTTCCCTTCCTACACCTTCGACCTGGACAAGACCCTCTACTTCTTCACCTCAGGCCGATACGAGTACCGCAACAAGGGCATGGACCTGTGCATCGAATCGCTGGCCCGGCTCAACCACCGCCTGCAGGTCGCCGAGTCCCCGGTCACCATCGTCTTCTTCATCATCACCCGCGCGCCGTTCCGCTCGATGAGCGTCGGCGAGCTGCAGTCGATGGCCAACCTCGACGACTTCCGCCGCATCGCCCAGCACATGACCGCGCAGATGCAGGAGCGCATCGTCGCCGAGGCCGCCCTCGGACGCGTGCCCGACCTCAACGCGCTGGTCGATGAGTACTGGCGCCTCCGCCTGCGAAGGTCGATCCACTCCTGGAAGCGCGGCTGGCTCCCGCCGATCGTCACGCACGATATTCAGAACGATCAAAAGGACGACGTGCTCGAGTCGCTGCGCCGCTGCAAACTCCTCAACCACCGCCACGACCGCGTCAAGGTCGTGTTCCACCCCGACTTTATCAACCCCGCCAACCCGCTGTTCGGCATGGAGTACGACGATTTTGTCCGCGGCTGCCACCTGGGCGTCTTCCCCAGCTACTACGAGCCCTGGGGCTACACGCCGCTGGAGTCCATCGCGCTGGGCGTGCCCGCCGTCACCTCCGACCTCTCGGGCTTCGGCTCCTACCTTGCGCAGCTGCTGCCCGACCACGCCGAGTCGGGCCTGTACTGCGTCCACCGCCGGTACAACAACTACCACCAGTCGGCCGACGAGCTGACCGACATCATGTACCGCTACACCGAGCTCAGCCGCCGCGAACGCATCTCGATGCGCAACACCGTCGAGAGCTACAGCGAACACTTCGACTGGCACAACCTCGGCCGCCGCTACAACGAGGCCCACGAGCTGGCGCTGGACCGGGTGGGGTAAAACGATCCGATGCCTAGAATTGAACCCCTGCAAGCAACGGAATCTTCACCCGCAGAGTCTCTTTAAGCAGGCCTTGAAGTATCATGTCCCGATGCTGAAAATCAAGAAACTACTGACGCTCTCTGCGGGCCTGCTGCTCGCCTTTGTGAGTTTGGGTCTCTTGATCAGCGTCGTCGCGTGCTCGGACTCTTCCAAGAAGAGCGCTGGAGGCGACATCGCCCCTGTCTCGGACAAAGCGCACCCCGGCTACATCGGGGGCGCCGCCTGCACCGCGTGTCACCAGACCCAGCACGACAGCTGGGTCGGCTCGCACCACGACAAGGCCATGATGCTCGCCAGCGAACAATCCGTGCTCGGCGACTTCAACGACGCCGCCTTCGAGCACTTCGGTGTCAAGTCGCGCTTCTTCAAGAAGGACGGCAGGTTCTACGTCAACACCGACGGGCCCGACGGCAAGAACGCGGACTTCGAGATCAAGTACACCTTCGGCGTCACGCCGTTGCAGCAGTACCTCATCGAGTTCCCCGGCGGGAAGGTGCAAGCGCTGACTGTTGCCTGGGACACGCGCAAAAAAGAAGACGGCGGGCAGCGCTGGTACCACCTCTACCCCGACGAGGCGACGCCGGCCGGTGACGCGCTGCACTGGACCGGGCCCAACTTCACCTGGAACCATATGTGCGCCGAGTGCCACTCGACGGACCTGCAGAAAAATTACGACGCGCAGACGCAGACCTATCACACGACCTGGTCCGAGATCAATGTCTCTTGCGAGGCGTGCCACGGCCCCGGCAAAGACCACGCCGACTGGGCTGCGCAATACAAGGTCAACCCAAAGACCGACAAGGGCGATATGGGCCTGGCGGTCCGGCTCAAGGACGAGACACGCGTGTGGGTGATGGATGCAGAGACGGGCATCGCCAAGCGGCGCACGCCGCTGAAAGACGACACGCTCATCAATGCTTGCGCCCGCTGCCACTCGCGCCGTTCACAGATCGCCGACGGCCCGGACACGGGCACGCCGATGCTCGACCACTACATGCCCAGCTACCTGACCGAGGGGCTCTACTTCCCCGACGGGCAGATCCAGGACGAGGTATACGTCTGGGGCTCTTTCCAGCAGAGCAAGATGCACATGGCCGGCGTGACGTGTGTGGACTGCCACGACCCGCACACGGCGAGCGTGCCGACCAAGAGCAACGACCTGTGCGCAAAGTGCCACCTGCCCAGCAAGTTTGATGTGTACGAGCACTACCACCACCCGCCGGACTCGCCGGGCTCGCAGTGCATCAACTGCCACATGCCCCACCGCACGTACATGGGTGTCGATGATCGTCGTGACCACAGCCTGCGCATCCCAAGGCCGGACCTGTCGCTGACGCTGGGCACGCCCAACGCCTGCAACCAGTGCCACACCGAGCAGACCGTGCAGTGGGCCGCCGACGCCGCCGCATTGTGGTGGGGTGTCGATGTAGACAGGCCGGTGCACTACGGCGAGGTCTTTTACGCCGCGCGTGAGAATCAGCCGGGCACGGACAAGGCGCTTCTGGAGATCCTGCGTGATGAAAAGAGGCCGCCGATCGTGCGTGGCACGGCGGTGATGTACCTCTCGCGCTTTCCGACGCGCGCGGCGGCCGAGGGCATCCTCGAAGCGCTGACCAGCGAGGTGCCGCTGATACGGTTGGCCGCGACGGATATGCTCGGGAACATGCCGGCGGACCAGCGGCTTATACCCGCGCTGATGTTGCTGGAAGACCCTCTGCGAAGCATACGCATCGAGGCGGCCGAGGCGCTGGTCGATGTTCCCGAAAACATGATCCCCTCCGATGGCCAGTCCAAGGTCAAGGCCGGCATCGAGGCGTACAAACAGGCCCAGCTGGTCTCGGCCGACACCGCCGCGGCAAACATGAACCTCGGGTCGCTGGCCTACCGGATGGGCGACATGCCCCAGGCCATCGCGCAGTATCAGCGCGTCCTCTCCATCGACCCTTCCTTCTTCCCCGCCTACGCCAACCTTGCAACGATCTACTCCGAGCAAGGCGACCCCGACAATGCGCTCAAGCTTGTTGAAGACGGCCTGGCGCACCTGCCCAATCAGCCCGACCTCTTCTACACCCGCGCGATGATCCACATCCGCAAGCGTGACTATGCCAGCGCTATCGCCGATCTGGGCAAGGCCTATGCCAGGGCACCCGAAAGGACCGACCTCGCCTACGCCTATGCCCTCGCGCTTCACGATACCGGCAACCCGCCTCGCGCAATCGACGTGCTGGAGAAAGCCTACGCCATCGCACCCAACAACCCCCAGATCCTCATGGCGCTGTCCAACTACAAAGCCGAGCTGGGCGATGTGGTGACCGCGCTGCGCTACGCGAAGGAAGCGCAGAAAATCATGCCCGAGGACCCGGGTGTCGCACTGTACCTCAGGCGTCTGGAAGCAGCGCAGCCATGAGCCTTACTTGACCGTGTACGTGTAAAGAAGATTACCCAGGTCGTCGTGGTAATCGACACGGAACCCGACTTTCGCGCCACCCTTCTGTGGATCGATGTTGATCCGCAGGAATCCGCCCTTGGGCTTGGGGGACGTGAAGTGCTGCGTCACCAGGGCTTCGGGGTCGGTGCTGCCCTTGTCGCCGGGCTTTCTTCCCAATCGGCTGTTCTCATCGTTGAACGCCCCGCAAGAAAACTCGTGCGCGCCGGTGGGGTCGACCGAGTGGTACTGCCAGTGCCGGTCGCCACAGATCAGAAACGTGTTTCCCCAGAGCTGGTTTTCCTTGCCCCAGTTCTTGAAGGCCTTGCCCTCGGCCTGAAAGCCCGAGAGGTTGGTGTGGTTGTCGCTCTTGCGCGCATCATCAGGACCGACCATCGGAGTGGGGCTGATGATGACCCTGTACGTCGCATCTGATTCGAGCAGCGTCTTCTTCAGCCAGGCCTCTTGCACGTGGCCCCAAACGGTTTTTTCAAGCGTGTCGGGCGACTTGTTCGGGCTGCGGTAGTCCCGGCCCTCGAGCATCCAGACCTGCAGGTCCTTGCTGACACGATGCGTGCGGTAAGTCGGCGACTTGTCATCGCCCTGCGGCAGGATCGGGCACTGCTCGCGGAAGGTCTTGATGCCCAGGTCGGGCGGCGGGAAGGCCACACCCTCGTTGTCCGCGTCGTCGTCACGGAAGTCGTGGTCGTCCTTGAGGTAGTAGCCGGGCGCCGAGGAAGTCAGCTCGATCAAGCGCGGGAAGTTGTACTGGCGGTGCCATTTGGCGCGCATGTCAGAAAGCGTCTTGACCTTCGGGTTCCTGTCGTAGTAAACAACGTCGCCGGCGAAGAAGACAAAGTCCGGGCTGAGCTTGAACACCGATGCCGCGGACGGGTAGCCCAGGGCGCGGTCCTCTCCCTTGTAGCCCTTGCCGCCTGCGCCTTCTTTCGCACCATCCCGTCCTTCGTTGCCGATGTACTTGTCGTAGTTCATGCACGAGGTCATGACGAAGCTGATCGGGACCGAGGCGTCTTTGCCGGGCAGGGTTTTGAAGCCCGCGACGTGCGAGGCTTGAGTGTCGCTGTCGCCCTTGCGACTCGTGACCGTGGCGGTGACGCCGTATCTTTCCCCGGGATTAAGGCCGGTGAAGACGACGCGTGCGATGTAGTCGTTGTCTGCCGTTGCTTTAGCGCTGAGGGTCTTGATCGCGTTGTTTTTCTGTTTCGCGTCGCCTGCAGAAGTCAGAGCAAAAGTCACCTCCGCCTCGACGCCCGGGAGGTCGCCATCACGCAGCGCATCGCCATCATCGAAGACCGAGCCATCGAACAGTATCGCGCCCAGGGTGACGCGTGCCTGCAGGATGACTGATGTGTCCGTCACTTCGCCGACCATGATCCCCTGGCCGAAGGACGCGGAGGGCTTAGACAGCTTCGGGGAATCGCCTGGTTTATTCCCGGTGTCGGTATTGGCCGACGCTTCGGATGCGGCATAGGCACCGGCTGCGGCGATCGCGGCGGAATTAACCAGAAACTGACGGCGGGTTTGGGGTTGCATAGCTGAGCTCCTGTGAGGGAGAGTTTATTGTAGCTCAAGCCATTGAATGCAAAATTGAGTAATCGGCGCGCTGCATCAGATAGAAAAGTTTGTCCTAAATGCGCAAGAATCTGTAATACAGAATAGACGTATTAAAACATGCATAAACCGGCCTAGCCGCCAGGCTCATGCTCCGGCGTTGATCTGATCAATACGTATCTGATCCATCAGCGTTCGGTGCGTGCCGACCGATGATGCGGAATTGATATCTTTCGGAGAGCGCTGGATGTAGGTCCCATCGGGCTGCATGTCCCAGGCCTGCCGCTGGTCCGCGAGCATGATGTCGAGCATGTCCTGCAGCCGCTGTCGGTGGGCGTGTTCGTAGATCGGGGTGATGCACTCGACTCGGTTGTTGAGGTTGCGGTACATCCAGTCGGCGCTGCCGATGTAGTACTCCGGCTGGCCGGCGTTATGGAAGCGGTAGATGCGCGAGTGTTCGAGGAATCGGCCGATGATGCTTGTTACCCGGATATTCTCGCTAAGCCCATCGACACCCGGACGCAGACAGCAGAAGCCTCGCACGATCAGGTCGATCTTCACGCCGACGCCGCTGGCCTCGTAGAGCTTGCGGCAGATGTGCTGGTCTTCAAGCGAGTTCATCTTCGCGACAATCGAAGGGCGCAGCGGGTCTGCGGGGTCGGCCCCGCGTTCACGCCAGGCGCTGCAGTCATCGATCTCGCGCTGGATCATCTGCTCGAACCTGCTGCGCATATTGGTCGGTGCGATGAGCAGGTGCGCGTACTCGGGGGCGATCGATCGGCCGGTGAGGAAGTGGAAGAGCTGCACCAGGTCGCCGGTGAGGCGCGGGTCACAGGTGAACAGGCCCAGGTCGGTGTAGAGGTTGGCCGTCTTGGAGTTGTAGTTGCCGGTGCCGATGTGGGCGTAGGTGCGCAGCGATTCGCCCTCGCGGCGGACGACCAGCGCGGTCTTGGTGTGCGTCTTGAGCCCGACGACGCCGTAGACCACGTGGATCCCCGCTTTTTCCAGTCGCCGTGCGAGTTCGACGTTGCGCTCCTCGTCGAATCGGGCCTTGAGCTCGACAAGCACGACGACCTGCTTGCCCGACTCGGCCGCGCGGATGAGGTCGGGGATAAAAGGCGAGTTCTTGGCCGTGCGGTAGAGCGTGAGCTTGATCGCGATGACGTTGGGGTCCGAGCAGGCCTCGGAGATAAAACGCTCTACCGAGCTGCTGAAAGACTCGTAGGGGTGGTGGACCATCACGTCGCCCGAGCGGATGACGTTGAAGATGCTCGCGCCATCATCACCCAGCCTCAGCGGACGGATGGGCTGCCAGGGCTCGTACTTGAGTTCGGGCTTGTCGCACTTGCCGTGGACGACCCAGAGGTCGTTGTAGTCCAGCTCGCCGGGCATCTCGTAGACGTCCTGTTCGCGCAGGTCCATCTCGCCGATGAGGAACTGGTTGAGCGGGCGGTACGGCGTGTCGTCCACTTCAAGGCGTACGATGTTTGCAAAGCGTCGCTGGCGGAGCTCTTCGTTGACGACCTCGAGCAGGTCCTCCGCGTCTTCGTCCTGCGAGCCGACGGCGGCATTGCGCGTCACACGGAAGGGCTCGACTTCCTCGAGCTCCATGCCTTGGAAGAGGTGGTGCACATTATGGTGGATCAGGTTCTGCAGCGAGATGAAGCGGTAGCGGTTGCGGTCGTCCGCGGTCTCGGACTCCAGTCGTATCCAGCCGGGCAGGACCTCGGGCACCTTGACGCGCGCGAACTGCAGGCCGAAGGTGCCGGTCACGTCCGTCTTGGCCGCCAGCGGGTCGCCGGGGCGCGTGCGCAGCATCACGCCCAGGGACGTCGAGAGGTTGGAGATAAACGGGAACGGGTGGCCGGGGTCCACGGCCAAAGGCGTGAGCACGGGGAAGAGGTTGCTGAGGAAGTGCTGCTCGGCTTCCTTTTTCTCTCGCTCCGTCAGGTGTTTCCAGTTTAAAAGCTCGATGCCGTTTTGCGCCAGCGCGGGGAGGATCTGATCGCGGTAGCAATCCGCCTGCTTCTGGAGCATCGGGAGGACCATCTCGCGGATGGTTTTGAGCTGGTCGACAATCGGCATGCCATCGGGGCCGGGCTGACCCTGGCCCAGTTGCGCCTGGCGCTTGAGGTAGCCCACGCGCTTCTGGAAATACTCGTCGAGGTTGGAGTTGAAGATCGCAAGGAAGCCGACGCGTTCAAGCAGCGGCGTGCGGTCGTCCAGTGCCTCGTTGAGGACGCGCTCGTTGAAGCGCAGCCAGGAAACCTCGCGGTTAATAAACGATTCAATGGCGGGGATCGATGGCCCGGTCGGCTCCTGCTGCGGGGTGGGCGACGCGGGGTGAAGATCGGTATGTGTTGGGTCGGTCTGGGTCATGGCGTCAATGGGGCTTAAAACAAGCCTATCGTAGCCTTGCCCGCAACGCCAACTTGATGATTGAAATAGCACAATTAACCGCGTTCGATAAGCACTTGGGCGTCATCGATGCGGACACGGTCGAGCACGGGCCCGTTGGTGGCGGGCCTGAGCTCGAGGTGCAGCCGATCCGTGCGGAGCGGGAGGTTGATGCGGACCGGCTCGGAATCGGGCTCAAGCGCATGTTTTGCGATCTCGGTTTCGCCGTCGAATACATAAAGCTCACAGCCCGCTAACAATCGCCGGGCCTCGGGGACAGAGCTGTCCAGGTCGAGCCCGACCGTGAACGCCACGCGGCGAGCTCCTTCGGGAAGATCAAACGCCAGACGCACCGCAGCATGAAGCGCTATCGCGCCCTCACCGAGAATGCGCGGGCGCATCGGCACGCCGAACACCTCGCCGCCCGACTCCAGCTCCAGCCCGATCGAACTAAGCGGAGTAAGCCCGTGTCGAGCCGACACCGGTTCGATCGTATTCAGAGAACTGACCGGCACCTGATATGTCTTTGCGCCGTAGCCGAGGACCGACTCGCCCTCTATCACCAACGACCCCTTTTCGAGCTTCTTGATTAAAGCGGACCTGAGGATCAGCCGTTGTCGGCTGGAGGTCGTGATACAAACCATGCCCGGCTCGGGGTCGATCGTGTGCGGACGGTTGGCCAGCGAGATCCCTTGGATGCGATCGAAGGGGATCAGGATCGGCTCTTTCGCCGATTCGATCTCAAACATCACGCCGCCCTCGACCACCGAGTCCACAAAGCCGCTGAGCTTTTCGGCGTTGCTGAGCGTCAATGTATCGGCGTCCTGATCCTCGCGAACAAAAGCAATTGCGTCGTCATTAAGCGAAACACTCATAAGATCATCAAGCGGCACATCCAGCTTCTGTTCGTTAGCCAAGAGCAGACGTAGCGTTCCCTCCGCAGCCCCCGCGCCTTGCCATTGCCCAACCAGCACCTGGCCGTCGCGAAGACGAAGCGCCGCCTGTCCATGAGGTATACGCGCGGGCTCGTCGGAGAGCGTCATGCGGACCACTTCATCCAACGCAACGGTCTTGGCCTGGCCCTGCGCGTCAAGGATGCCGACGCCCTCGGCCGAGAGTGACTGCAGCGTGACCCTGCGGGGTTCAAGGTCAAGCCCGACGAGCTCGGCCTGCTGCGCGCCTGCGGACAGCGAGAACCCACAGCACGTCATGAATACGAAATGAAGGAGCTGCCGCATGTCACACATCATCGTTGAAATATAGGCAGCAGGCGATACGGCATCTGCAGGATGATCAGCGACATGCCCGTTGCGTATTGGTCGCCGTGGACCGACTCCCAGGAACCATCGGCGACCTGCTCCTGGATGAGGTAGTCGCGGACGTAGGGGAAGTAGGTGGCCCAGTGCTTGCCGCCGGCGATGAACATGGCCTGTGCGCAGTAGTAGTGGCCGTAGAATTTGTGGCCCGAGCGATCGTTGCCCGAGGCGATCTGTTGTTCGAGGTACGTCAGGCCTTCGTCAATGACATCGCTTTCATAAACACCGGCGTAGTAGAGCGACGCGACGCCTGCGGCGCTGCGTGGGAACGCGCTGCTGCCCCCGCCGACCATGTAGCGGAAGCCGCCGTCGTAAGGATTGTGACAGTCTTTTACGTACTGGATCGCCTTCTCAATCGTCTCCTTGGGCACATCAATGCCCGCCTGTCGCGCCGAACGCAGCGCCTTGATCTGACAGATCGTGACCGACAGGTCGGCGTCAAACGGGATCGGCTGGTAGCGCCAGCCGCCCTCGGCGTTCTGCGACTTGACGATGAGCCGCACGGCTTTAACCAGCGCGTTGCGCACGTCCGGGTCCTTCGTCATGCCGTAGAGCTCGCCAAGAAAAAGCGTCGCGAACCCGTGGCCGTACATCGGTCCATGCGATACGTTTTCCGAAGCGATGATCCCCGACTCCTGTGCGTTTGCGAGGATGTAGTCAAGGCCCTTCTCGATAACGTGCCCGTATTCGCCGCGGCCGGGCAGCTCGCCGTTGGCCATGAACGCGAGGCAGCAGATCGCGGTTACGCCGACGTGTGCACCGCCGTAGCGTTCGGAGCTGAAACTGCCGTCTTCGTTCTGCTGTTTGGCGAGGTAGACAAGCCCCTTCTTCACCGCGGCTTCGAGTTCGGGCGTCACTTCCTCAAACTCATAGCTCTCCTGCTCGCCGGCGGGCGCGGACTGAGCGTTTGCACGTATCGGGACAGCAACCATGCAAATCGCCGTGACCGCGAGGATCATCGATTCGATGCGTCTCATTCGTGCTCCTCTGCCTGCTGCTGGCTGAGTTCGGCGATACGTCGGTAGAAAGCCTCGGTCGCGGCGCGGTACACGGGGTTAAAGGTCTCGCTGAGCGACTCCGACAGCTCGTCACGCAGGCGCGGCGGCAGGTTGCCCCATTCGCCCTCGCGCAGCTCCTTCATCGAAAGCTCCTGGTTATTGACCGAGCCAGGGCTGCCCTGGTTGCCGGCTTGCTGGCCGGGCTGTTGACCGTTGGCCTGCTGGCCGGGCTGATCACCGGGCTTGTTGCCTTGTTGATCGCCGGGTTTTTCACCGGGCTTCTGCCCCGCCTGCTGGCCGCCGGGCTGGGGCTTTTGGCCCTGGCCTGGCTGAGCCCCCTGCTGCTGTCCGGGCTTGGGCTTGCCGCCCTTATCCGCCTGGCGCGCCTGTCCGGGCTTCTGTGAAGAGCTTGAAGACGACTGCGACTGCGATGGCGACTTCTCCGCCGAGGCGATGATCTGCTCGAGCTTGAGGATGATTTGGTCCTGCATGCGCTGGGTGTCGATGCCCGCGTCCGCTTCTTCGCCCAGGCGGATCGCGACCTCCTTCATCTCCTGGATCGCCTGCTCGAACTGCTGCGAGGCCTCTTCACCGCTCAGGCGCTTCTGCAGGTCGCGCGTGAGCTGCGGGTCGGTCGCTTTGTCATCTTCCGCCGCGGGATTGTCTGCGTCGGGCTTGACCTCGGGCTTGTTGTTGCCGCCGCTATCGAGTCCCAACAGTTCATCAAGCGTCGGCTCGCTTGTTTGCGCTGCAGCATCCTCAGCGCCAGGCGACGCCGCGCCCTCCGCCTCAGCGGACGCCGGCCCGCCCAGCGTAAAGCCCGCGACAAACATGACCGCTAACAGCTCTTGGGTTGTCTTCTTCATCGCCTTGTCCTTGTCTATTCTCGGGGCTCGATCGGCCTGGGCTGCATCTGCTGGCGCAGCTTCTCGATCAGCTGTTCGCCAAGGGTTTTCAGCTCGTTCTGCTGCGCGGCCAGGTCATTGAGCCGGTCCTGACGCGCTTGCGGGCTCAGCGTATCGCCCGCCGCGTCAACAGACTCGGTCTGGTTGCGCAGCACGATCATCACTTCACGCAGCAGCTTGATCTGCGCGATGTCCGGCACGAGCGGGGGCTCGGCACCACCGCCGCCGCCCTCCCCGCCTTCCTGATCGCCGCCTTCGTCGTCCTTCTCAAATTTGTCCGGGTCCGCCGAGTCGTCCAGCGCATCGCCCATTGCGCGCAGCAGGCGGGCTACGCTCGCGCCGTCATCGAGCACCAGCCTGTCGATCGTCCAGTCCGAGAGCCGCCTCTCCGCACGTCCCGCAGCCTGATCGATCCGACGGTGCAGCGACTGGTACACCATCGCCTCGCCGGCCTTTTCCTGCAGCTGCGTCGAAGTCTCTCGGATGCTGCGCTCGCGCTCTTCAAACGTCGCGCCTTCCAACGCTTCCTTGTGGAGCTTGCTGATCTGCGCCCAGTCACGCCGGCTGTAGGCCTCCGCGCGCTCGTGCTGGGTGAGGATCAAGCCCAGCGCTTCCTGCTTGTCGGCAAGGTCGTAGTACGCCTGACGCAGCGCAAAACGTTCCTCGCGACGCTGCTCCTGCTGCTCTTCCTGCTGCTGCTGATTGACCAGCGCAAGCGCCTTCTCAAGGTGCTCAAGCGCCAATGTCTCCTGCGCGATCGTCGCGGGCTTGTCGCTCAGGCGCGCCGCCTTGACCGCCTCCGCCTGCGTCTGCACCGCGGAACCGAGCTCCTGACCGGCCTCCTCGGTCTTGGGCGACTCCATCGCCTGCGCCTCAACCAGCATCGTCCGGCGACGCAGCGCAAATTGCGGCTGTTCGAGCAGCGCAACGGCGTCCTGCGCCGCGGCCTGCGCCCGGGCGAGCTGATCACCTTGCTCGTCTACCAGCTTCTGGATCTTCTCGGCCAGCTCCTGCAGCAATCGCTTGAGCTCTTCCTGGCGGCGCTGCTGCTGCTTGCCAAGCTCGGCCAGCATCTGCTCCAGCGTCGACATCGCCTGCTGCTGCTTGGTCGAGGCGTCGGCGACCTGGTTCTGCTCGAGCTGCTGCGCGGCCTGCTCCGCGTTCTCCTTCAGTCCCTGACGCTGGGCGATGTCTGCCGCCTCGCTGAGCGTCTTGGCCGTGGCGCGCTGCTCGGGGGTTTCGCCGTTCTCGCCGATCTCATCGGCCGTCGAACGCATCTTGTCGATCAGTTCTTCGGCACGCTCGGCGAGTTTGCCCTGTTTGCCCGCGTTGTCCTCGAGCTTCTCGCGCAGGTCCTTGGGCAAGTCCTCGGGCTTCTGGCCGATGGTCCGCGGCAGCAGCTCGCGCGTGTCCTGTGCCACGCGCTCTGCGTCCGAGCGGATCGCCGCCAGCTCCGACTCGATCTCACCGACCGACTCGCCCATGTCCAGCGCGGCCACCAGTTCCGCAAGCTGCTCACGTGCCTTTTCCTGTGCGCCTGCGGCCTCGCCCTGATTTTGCTTCTGCTGCTGCTGAGCCTGGTCGGCCTGGTCGCCGAGCTTCTCCGACAGCGGCTTGTTGCCCGCGTCAAGCGCTTCACGCGCTTGCTGCTTCGCCTGCTCAGCCGAGGCCTTGTTCGTGGCCGCGTCCTGCAGGTTCTGCTCGGCCTGGTCGCTGGCCTTTTTCGCGTTGTCGAGCAGTTCGTCGGCTCGGTCCAGCAGCTGCTCAAGCCCGGTGAGGTTGTGCGGCTGGTTGCGATCGAGCCGTTCGCGCACCGCGGAGAGCGTTTCCTCCTGCGCCTCGATGCGGCGGCCGATGCTGCCCTGCTGCTCGGCGGTCTCCGTCGGTGCCGCGTCTTGCGTCTTGCCCGCGACCAGCCGCTGATTGCGCTCAAGCGACTGGGCCGTCTGCCGCACGCCACGCAGCACTCGGCGGACCTGATCGGCCAGCTCCTGCTCGGTGATCACGCGCAGCCGACGCGTCTCGGAGGCGACGGGCTCGTGCTGCTTGCCGTCGAGCTCAAACACGTCTTTGCCGTAGGCTGTGATGAGCACCTCGTCGCCCGGCAACAAATTCAGCGGCGCAAGCTTGAGCAGGTAATCCAGCTCGAGTGATTCGTAGCGACCGGTGGTGATCAGCCCGCTGTCGTCGAGCGAGCGTGTAGCGATTGTGTCGGCGTCCGCCGGCGTTTTCGTGCGGTCCGGCACGACGATATCCAGCCAAAGAGACCGCATCGCGACATCGTCCTGAGCGGTGCCCTTGAGATCAACCGATGCTGCGGGCAGCACCGACTCATCAATCACCGGGCGCAGCAGCACGACAGACGGAAGCTCATCATCCACCGCCTGGATGCGGAACTGCTTGTCGCTGCCTGTCGAGGTCAGGCCAAAGCCATCGGTAAGGATAATCGAGCCGAGGATGGTGTGATCCAGCGTCCAGTCCAGCGTCAGACCGTCGGCGGTGTCGCCGCTGCCCGCAAGAGACAGGACCGCGTTTTCACCGATCGCCTTAAGCCAGGTCTGCGCGGCTGCGGTGGCCTGGGCCTTGGGGATGGGTTTGTTGAAGCGGACCTGCATGCGGACCGTCGAGCCGCGGTAGGCCGAGGTAGAGGCGATTCGTTCAGCCTGTTCATGCAGAGGGGATTGCTGTTCGCCGATCAGGCCCAGCGCGTAGGCGGGAGGGGATGTCGTCACGACGACCGACACCACTTCGGGTCGGGCCGCGAGGGTGAGTGTCTGCGTGTCGGTCAGCGCGTCTCCGGCGGCGTAGCGGACTTCGAGGCCGGCGCTGGTGCGTTGGCCTGACATGAGGGACCGCGCAACGGCCGGGGGCACATCGAGCATGGTTTCGTAGAGGTGTTCGCCGGCGTTCTCGCTGCGCTGCTCGGCGACGCGGACGCTGACCCACTGTCCTTCGCCGGCCTGGTCGAGCACGCGGTACTGCATCGTCATGCGCATGCCCTCGGACCAGCCCTGCGTGACCTTTGCACGCAGGCGCACCTTGCCGTCGGCGGCGAAGACCGCGCCGTCCTGGGTGAGCGCCTCGATCTGGTTGACCTTGGGCCACTGCGTTTGTCCCAGCGGCATGACCCATCGCCGCGCAGCCGTGGCCGAGGCCTGCGGGCTGGCGATAACAATCGATGCGAGTACGGTGAGCGCCAACAGCGCCATGGTCCCGGCCTGGAGCGTGGGCTTGAGCTTGATCATTCGCCGCAGGTCGACCCCCTGCGACTTGTCCTGCACCTCGTTGATCGCGGCTCGGGTCATCGCGGCGGTTGATGTCGGATGCGCATAGTCTGCGGGGTCCAGCGAGAACTCCACCGCGGAGGCCAACGAACCGGCCAGCTGCGGATAGAGACGCTCGGCCCGTACGGCCAGCTCCGCCAGCGACGGCCAGAAACGCCACGCACGGTTGAGCCGGGAAAGCAGCCAGTAGCCCCCGCCCGCCAGCACCATCAGCACCAGCACCAGCCGCATCGCGCCCGGCAGGCGAAGCCAGTAGTCCAAAAGCGCCAACGCCACCAACAAAGGAACCAGCCCCGTTAACAACTGGGCGGCCCGTCGTAACACTAGTAATAGCCGACCGGTTTGACGGACGGTCCGGAGCTGGTTGGCGATGTGCTGCATGCTGATCCGCTCCAAACGGAAGGCGTCTGGCCTATAGGTTCGACGATCGCAGACCCTTATCCATACTATGACGATCGGCCGACCCACGCGGTTCCGTGCCGATTAATTGCATCTAAACAAGCTTCACAACCCGCCTGAGCACCCATTCCGCCGTGAACAGGCCCAGTATCAATAGCAGGGCCAGCAGGGTGTTACAGATCGGTTGGCGGGTCTGGGTCGATATCTCGCGCGACCGATCGGGGACCAGCCCCTCAAGCATCGCCAGGTTGTCCAGGGGGATGACCGAGCCGCCGGTGCCCTTGGCCAGCGCGATCAGGCGGTCGTGATCGGTCGCGGCGCGGGCCAGTTCCTGGGCGGGGTCGCGGACTTCGGCCCTCGCTTCAAGCTCCAGCGATTCGAGCAGCGGTTCGGTGACTTTCAGGAGGAACCGCCCGGGCTGATCCGATCGCCATTCCGCGCGGTAGGACGCCCTTGCCCCCGCATCCAGGTCGCCCTGAAAACCGGCCGGACGCAGCTCAAGATCTGCGACCTCGCGCGCGGGCTGGTCCGGGTTGTCGGTCTGCTGCAGGACTTTGACGCGCACGCTCGGCGGAGTGTCGCGGATCAGGGCCGGGTCTTCGATGATCAGCTCGACGAGCTGTGTCGAGCCCAGGTCCACCGACACCGGCGCAACGGTGAAGCGTGCGCGGTCATCGAGCTGCTGCACGCGCGATCGGCCGAGCTTGCGCATGAGCTGGATCCAGAACTGCTCGAAGTAGACCTCGCCGGCGTCCTTGCGCCAGCGCCAGGTCTCGTCCGTCGCGACGTAAATCAGCTCGCCCGCGCCAAAACGATAGAGCACCACCAGCGGCGCGCCCAAGCCTGTGACGGGGTCTTTCAGATCGACCGCCTCCGCCAGCGGACGCGCGCCGGGGCGAAGCGGGCCCAGGTCCTGCGCCCAGCGGAACGGCGAGAGTTTGCTCGGCCAGTCCGTCAGGCCCGTGCTCGATTCACCCGAGCCCCTGAGCGAGAGGCGGAGCAGGTTGAGCTCTGCCGCGGCGTCGGTGGGTTTGATCGCGATGTCCCAGCCGCTTTCCGAGATCAGTCGACCGACCGCCGAGGGCGCGATCATCGGCAGGAGCAGCTCGAGGTCCGTGCCCGCATAGAGGTTGGGGGTGTAGCGTTCGCCGCCGATCCATAAGAGCCCAGCGCCACGTGTCGCGACGTGCTCCCTGATCAGCGCGAGCTGGCGGTCTGAGAAATAACGCGGGTGCACGTCGCCGATCACGATCAGGTCGTATGGCCGGATCTCCTCGGCGGTCTGCGGGAAGCGCGTGATGGGCGTGTTGCCCTCCTGCACAAAGCTCGGGTCCGCATCGACCAGCAGGATGGAAGAGTCGATCGATTCCTCTCGCTTGAGCATCGGCACAAGGAAGCGGTACTCATGCCTGGGCATGCCTTCGACGTAGAGCACCTTGATCGGCCGATCAACCATCGCGATCGATACCGCCTTGCTGTTGTTGCTCACCGCGATCTCGCGCAGGACCTTGTCCGTCTTGCCGGCGTATTCAACCTGAACCGACAGCTTGAGCTCGCCGGCCCGATCGGTCTTGGCCTGCAGGTGCATGGGCTTACCAAAGCCGGTGTCCTTGAGCGTCTGTTCATCCATGACCTGACCCGTGTCGGTGTCGATGAGCTTGACGATGACCTCTGCCGGGTCGATGGGGTTCTTGTTTTCTTCGCCGGGCAGTACATCCAGCCGGCGGACGGTGACCGAGAGGGGCACGAGGTCGCCGGCAAACGCGGTGACCGGCGAGTCAACACGATCGATCGCGAGGTCCAGGCGCGGCACGCTGCTGCCCAGCGGGACGGCGAACACGGGCACATCCAGCCGCTTGAGCTTGTCGATGTAGGTTTCGCCGGTGGGTTGGGGCGATTGGCCGTCGCCGAAGACGACCAGTCCGCTGATGTTGCGCCCTGCCGCGGCCTGGAGCGCCTGGTCGATGGCGGTGCGCAGGTTGGTCGCCTGTGCCAGGGGCTCATTGAGTTGTGCGGGGTCGGTGAACGACTCGAGCGGGTAGGCCTCGCGGTCGTAGCCGAACCAGACGATGTTGCGCTGCTTGCCCAGGCGCTGATCGCCGAAGACCGCGAACTGGGACGCAAGGGCCTGACGCAGCGACGCTTCTCGGCTGATGGCCTGGCCGCTGAGCTCGATATCTTCAAAGCCCATCGACGCGCTGCGGTCCACCATCACCAGCAGCCAGTCGGGCTCGGCGTTCACGTCCGTGCGCACGACGCTTGGCCCGGTCAACAGCACCACGACCAGGAGCAGCAGCACCACGCGGAAGCTGGCCAGGATCGTACGCATCGCGCGCGACCCGACCATCCTTGCATAGCTTCCATGCGCAATCGCGATCGCCAGCAGCACGACGAGCAGCCACACCCAGCCCGGCAGCGGGTATTCCCAGCCCAGCTCGGTATGCTCGCCCGAGAGCGACATCGACTCGTCAAGCCCCAGCAGCCGATCGAGCAGCGACAATGCGAGCGTCGGGAGCGTGCGGATCACTTCGCGCCCCCCGCCTGCCCGGCGTTTGAGCTGCCGTGCCCGTGCAGCAGGTCGAGGAGCCTGCTGATCACGGTCGGGTGGCTGTGATCGGTGGCGTGGCTGAACCACCGGGCGAGGAAGGTCTCGAAGATGATCAGCCCCAGCAGCACCCACAACAGTGCGCGTGTCAGGTCGGTGCCGGGGGTTGTGCCCGAGAGGATGCCGCCCTGCTCGCGCTGGTCGCTGAGGTAGGACCAGCGGCCGAGGCTGCCCAGCAGTCGTTCGAGCGGCGCGGTCCCGCCGACGGTGTCGCCCGCGCTGCTGTCGGGGTTGACCGCGAGCAGGTGCTTAGCGCCGGACAGCGACCCCTGGTAGATGCCCGGCTGGAGCGCTGGTGTCTGCAGGCTTACGCCGTCGTCCGCGCTGCGCACCATCAACGCCGCCGATGGTCTTTGTTCGCTGCTTGGCCCCGGCAAAGTCAGTTCGCCTACGCCGCGCCACTCCGGGCCAAGCTCGGGCTGATCGCCCGCAATGATGGAAGCGTCGCCACGCGTCGAGCCCAGCACACCACGCAGGGTGTCATGCATCAGCGGCACAAACAGCGCCCGGATCGGCAGGTTGGTAAAGCGTGTATCCAGCGGCGCCGCGGTGAAGACCAGCGAGCCACGCTTGATGCTGCGGTACGCCATCAGCACCGGCTTATCACGCGACGGCAGCGCGTTGTCCGCCGTGTCCAGCGTGATCCAGCGGTCCTCCGCGTCTGTCTGAACCGGCAGCCACGACGTCACCGACAACCAGCCCAGCTTCTCCCGCCAGTCCGCCGCGAGAAACTGTAGCTCCTGCGGCGGCGCACTCGACTGATCCACGCCCGCCGAAAACTTCGACTCCCCCTCCGCGGGCTCATACTTCACAAGCCGATCCCCAAACTCCCAGGGCAAATTAAACGCCCGCTTCATCGCCTGAGCCCAGTCCGGCTCGGTATCCAGCGCCGGCGGGAACACCCAGACCAACCCGCCGCGTGCAGCAAATACCTCCAGCGCCTGCCAGCCACGCACCGTCAGTTCATCGGGGCGAAGAACGACCGCCGCATCAAAGCTCTCAAGCGCCTCATCGCTGATTGCTGTCGGCAGAAGCGAGCCAAGCTCAAATGACCCACCCGCGCCCAAGCCTTCGGGTGTCAGCGCCGCACGCAACCACTGCCAGGGCTCGAGCTCTCCCGCGTTGGGGTTGATGTCCTGCTCATCATCAATCAGTGCAACCTGCAGCCGGCCGCGCACGCGAACGATCGCCGCCGCGCGGTCATCGGCCGACAACACGTCAACCCCCGACGCTTCGCTCTCGGCGACGAGCGCCGCTCGAACCACCAGCTCGCGACCTGTGCTCCCGACCTCGTCCTCTGGCAGTGACAACGGCAGATCAAAGTTGACGCCACGCTCACGCTCGCCGGCCGGGAACTGAACCGCCCGCTTGGAGCTTGCCAGCAACTCACCCGTGGCCGACTCGATACTCACCGCCAGCGTCGCCACGCGCGCCTGTCCGATCCCGCCGAAGCGCCGCAGCACCACGCGCCCGCTCACCACCGTCGCGCCGGTTGACTCGGCCACGACCATGCCACGCCGAGGCTCGAGCGACATGACCTGCAGGTTTTCCGTGCCCTCCGGCGGCAGAGATGTCACGATCCTCGCACGCTCGCCCAACCCTTCCAGCTCCGGCGGCAACGGCTGCTCAAAGTACTTCGATGAAGCAGGGAAATCACTCAGGAGAACCACCACCGCTTCGCCGGCGCGTATACCGCGGCTCTGGATCGAGCTGTTGACCTGAATCAGCGCCGACATCAATTCGCCCCGGCTGTAGCCCGGCTCGATCGAGCTAATCGCCTTTTTAATAGTCTGCACATCCGGGGCGGGCTCTTCTATAACCCACGTGCTGGGCCGGGCCATGCTCAGCACCACCGCACGATCGTTCGCGCCCATCTCATCGACGACTCTGATTGCCTCCTGCTTCAGCGCATCAAGCCGGGTGGTGCCCGCCTCGCGCGTCTGGCTGCTCAGCGCGTTGTCGATCACGATGTAGACCAGCCGTCCCCGACTGTTGCCGGAAAATAAACCATCGCTCGAGCAGCCGCTGAGCACCGGACCGGCCAGCGCCAGGCCCGCAACCAGCACCGCCAGGCATCGCACCAGCAGGAGCAGCAGCTTTTCGATCTGCATCCTCCGGCGCTGCTTGCGGTAGGCCTCGATGAGGAAGCGCATCGCGCCCCACGCCTCGGGCCGACGACGGATCCGCGCCATCAGGTGGATGATGATCGGGATCGATACCGCCGCCGCGCCGATGCCCGCGAGCATCGGCACGGTAAACAGTCCCGCGACTTGGGCGATCGTCACGCCGATGGGATTTCCCCTGTTCGCGTTTTTGACCACAGATGAACACAGATGGATGCAATCACCGCTGGAGGAGCAAGCGTCCAGGCTAAAAATATGTTGTGAGCAAAATTGATTCGCCGGTGCGGCAGGCTCACGCTCACCCAATCACCATAGGTGTGCATGATGTCGAGTGGTTCGATCAAAAGCGATAAAACACTTCCGCATAGGCTAATGCAAAATATGAATACAACGGGTATCCAGCGTTCTGTCAGAAACTTGAAGAAGATGGATGCCGCCGCAAAAAATATGAAAATCACCAAGCCAACTGCTCTCCAATCCGTACCTCTGTGTCCGGCGTCGTTGTTCCACAGATACCAGACAAACAAGAGATAGAGCAGCGCAGACATACAGAAACACAGCCAGGCGAACCGCTGGCCGACAAATCTGCGTTCATCTGCGTTCATCTGCGGTTCCATAATGCTTCAGCTTCCCCGGTTGATCATTGAAGTCCGCTTGGCCAGGAAATGCGACAGAGGCGGGCCCAGGTGCTCGCTCGTATCCAGAAGGATGTGATCGATCTGGTACTTCTGGCAGGCCCGCGCGATCTTGCGGTTGTGCTCCTCAACCACCTCCAGGTACGCCCGGCGGATCGCGTGCGGGTCCAGCGGCAACCGGCCCTCGCCCTCCAGCCCGCGGAACTCGCTGACCGACTGGAACGGGAACGTCAGTTCGGCCGGGTCCATCACCTGGATCACCAGCGCATCGTGGCCGCGATAGCGCAGGCGCGCCAGACCACGCTCGATGTTCGTGATGTCATCAAACAAGTCGCTGATCAAGACCACCAGCGACTTGCGGCGCAGCTGCGCAAGCAGGTGATCAAACACCACGCCCAGGTCCGTTCTACCCTTGATCGTCTGAGGCCCCGCCTTCGCATCACTCGACCCGCCCTCCATCGCCGCATCGACCAGCGCCTGCGTGATGTCGCGCCAGTGGCCCTGGCTGTTGCTCAGCCTCGTGGATCGCTTCACGTCGTCGGCAAATACGCCCAGCCCGACACGGTCCGACTGATTGAGCGCGAGCTGCGCGATCGCCACCACCAGCGCACAGGCGTGGTCCATCTTCCGCCACCCCGTAGGCACCTTGCCCTTGAAGTCGCGCCCCGCGCCGCTGGGCGGCTTGCCCTGATTCATCAGCTCGGACTTCGGGCGGTTGCCGACGAAGCGCGTGCCCGAGCTGTAGTCCATCGACGCGCTGACATCCACGAGGATCATCATGTCGAGGTTGGTCTCGCGGACATACTGCTTGAGGTAGAGCTTGTCCGTCTTGGCCATCACCTTCCAGTCCAGGAAGCGCGTGTCGTCGCCGGGCACGTACTGGCGGTGCTGCGCGAACTCGACGCTGAAGCCCTGCATCGGCGAGCGGTGCATGCCCGTCATCAGCCCGTCGACGATCATGCGTGCGCGCAGCTCCAGCGAGCCAACGCGCGCGAGCGTCTGCGGGTCGAGGTAGCTGGTAAATGACGCAGTGGATGAAGGCATGTATTTAACCACAGATGCACACAGATCATCACAGATGCAAATCGGTATTCATTGTTGTGAACCCGTGTGCATCTCTGGTTTCAGTTTCAACGCAGCACCGCCTCGGCCTGCATATCACTGCTTGCATCGACCCTGATGTAGTCCAGCAGGTCCGTGATCAGGTCGTCGCTGCTCACGCCGTCGGCCTCGGCCGCGAAGTTGGTCAGGATGCGGTGACGCAGCACCGGCATCGCGACCGACTGGATATCCTCCGGCTCCACGTGTGTTCGGCCGTGCAACAGCGCGTGTGCCTTGCCCGCGAGGATCAGGTTCTGGCTCGCGCGCGGGCCCGCGCCCCAGCGCAGGTAGTTGGACAGGAAGTCGGGTCGAGGATCGGGCTCGCCCTTCTCCGGGAAGCGTGTCGCACGCACCAGCCGCAGCGCGTACTTCACCACGTGGTCGGCCACGGGCACGTCACGCACCACATCCTGGATCTGCAGCACGCGCTCGGCACTGAGCACGTGCTCTACCTTCATCTTCTGCCGGGTGGTCGTGCGCTTGACGATCTCGAGCTCTTCCTCCGCGGTGGGGTAGCCGACCTTGATGTTGAACATGAAGCGGTCCAGCTGCGCCTCGGGCAGCGGGTAGGTGCCTTCCTGCTCGATGGGGTTCTGCGTCGCGAGGACGAAGAAGGGCTGGGGCAGCGCGTGGCGCATGCCGCCGGCGGTGACGTGGTGTTCCTGCATCGCTTCGAGCAGCGCCGCCTGGGTCTTGGGGGGTGTGCGGTTGATTTCGTCGGCGAGGATGACGTTGGCGAAGACCGGGCCCTTGACGAAGCGCATCTCGCGGTGGCCGGTGGTCTTGTTTTCTTCGATGACCTCGGTGCCGGTGATATCGGAGGGCATCAGGTCAGGGGTGAACTGGATGCGGTTGAACTGTAGAGAGAGCGTCTGTGCGACGGTGGAGACAAGCAGTGTCTTGGCCAGGCCGGGCACGCCGACCAGCAGGCCGTGGCCGCGGGTGAACAAGCAGATGAAAAGCTGCTCGATGACCTGGTCTTGTCCGACGACGATCTTGCCAACCTGTTCCTTGAGGCTGGACGCGGTCCGGCTGACCTCTCTGACCAGGTCCATTGAGGCGTCGGGGTGGGCGGAGACGGGGTCGGTCATAAAGACACCTTTCGGATGGGGTTGTACGGCAGGCGAGTATAGCCCTGAGGCTGCAACCGGTCACTAGAATCAAACGATGCCCGAACTGCCCGAGGTCGAATGTGTCAGGCGGTCGCTGCTGGCCCGTATCTTGGGACGGCGGATTCGCAGCGTGCGCGTCATCCGGCCGGACATCATTACCGGACAAGCCTCGCCGGCCGCGCTACTGAACAACCAGCACATCACCCAGATCCTCCGACACGGCAAGCAGCTTGCACTGGTCAGCGACGCCGGGCGGTGCGTTGTGGTCCACCTGGGGATGTCCGGCCAGCTGTGCTTCGTTGATCCAGCACACAACCGGGGCACCAAGGCGAGTAGCCCCGAATTACCGCCCCACACGCACCTGAAATGGCATATAGACGACGGGCCAATACTGAGGTTCACCGATCCAAGACGCTTTGGCGGGCTCTGGACCTATCCAAATATTGAGGAACTTGAGCGCGAGAGATGGTCAACCCTCGGCCCGGACGCATTAGAAATCAAACCCAATGATCTATTAAACAACTTGCTATCGACCCGCCGGGGGCTGAAGGCCGCGTTACTCGACCAGCACCTGATCGCCGGGCTGGGGAACATCTACGTTGATGAGCTGCTGCACGCGACGGGCCTGCATCCGTCAACTTGTTCCCGGGCGGTGGACAATTCCACGTGTAGCGCCCTGGTGCGACGAATGCGGTCGCTACTAAACCAAGCGATCAACAGAGGCGGTTCGAGCCTGAGAGACTATGTAGATGCGGACAGCCGCCGGGGCAGCCAGCAGACGCACCATCGGGTCTATGGCCGAGCAGGCGAGATCTGCAAAAACCCCGGCTGCGGATCGACGATCCTATCTGAAGTGATTGCGGGCAGGACCACAGCCTGGTGCCCAAGCTGCCAACCCTTGAGAGGCTGAAGCGGATTAATCAAGTTATCCCCAAGGGGGGTGAATATTGATCAGCAGGGACAAAGCCAATCGCGGCAAGGACGGTTACTAAAGAGAGAAAGAACTTATTAAATATCTTCCTCTCTAGTAATGAACTGTCTATTTGTGGATAAACCCCAACGATATTCGTAAGTGTCTGTAATAAAACCGATTACACTTCTTTTTAAAATCAACTATCTGACTTTTTACTGGCGCTGGCGCGTGGAAGTGATGCGGTAATCCACCAGACGAAGCAGCACAAGCGGATTCAGGCGACCTGCTGGGGGACCTGAGTAGATGCAGGGGCACAACGCGGGACAGTAAAAAACGACTTATCAACGTGTTTTCCACACACAAGGCTACAGGAAAAACAACGGCCAAAACAACCACTCAAATCAAGAGATTCGGCGAACTATGAGGTCGGCCTGATTAAAGGTGATCAGTCCTGCTGCTGAACCTGTTGATTCAGTTGCTGGACCTGGGCGAGGTAGGTTGGGTCCCCATCACAGCGCTGGTCGACGGTTTTGATCGAGTGCATGACGGTCGTGTGGTCGCGGCCACCGAAGTACCCGCCGATCTCCTCGAGGGAGAACCGGGTGTTCTTGCGGGCCAGCCACATGCAGACCTGGCGGGGCTCGGTGATGGACTTGTGGCGTCGGCGGGACTGGAGGTCCTGGAGCTTGACGTTGTAGAAGTTGGTCACGGCGTCGATGATCGCCTGGAGGGTGACCTGGTTGTTGCGTGGAGCCGGCGCATCGCCTCCGAGCATCTCACGGGCCAGGTCGAGGTTGATCGGGTGGTTCTGTAGCTTGGCATGAGCGATGAGCTTGGTCATCGCGCCCTCAAGTTCGCGGGCGTTGGTATCGATGCGGCTGGCGAGGAACTCGAGCACGTTGTCCGGGACAGAGATGCTGCGCAGCGCCGCCTTGCCACGAAGGATCTCGATGCGGGTCTCGAAGCAAGGCCGGCTGACCTGTGCGACCAGGCCCCAGTTGAATCGGCTGACCAGACGCTCTTCGAGCTTGGGGATCTCGTTGGGCGCGGCGTCTGAGCTGAGCACGATCTGCTTGTTGTGCTGGTAGAGCTCGTTGAAGGTGTGGAAGAATTCTTCCTGGCTGCGTTCTTTGTCGGCCAGGAAGTGGATGTCGTCGATGACGAGCATGTCCACGTGGCGGTAGCGGTGATGGAACTCACTCATCTGTCCGTTGCGGACGCACTCGAAGAACTGGTTCATGAACGCGTCGCAGGACACGTAGAGGATGTGGAAATCCGGGTTCGCGTTGATGATCTTCTGGCAGATGGCCTGGAGCAGGTGTGTTTTTCCCAGGCCGACCCCGCCGTGGATGAACAACGGGTTATAGGCGGTGCCGGGCTGGTCGGCGACGGCGACGGCCGCGGCGTAGGCCAGGCGGTTGTTGGGCCCGCTGATGAAATTGTCGAACGAGTAGTCCGGCGAAAGGATCATCGGCTCGGAGTCGTAGTCGCCGATCATGTGGTCGGGCAGCGGCCGGGGGACGGAGCCCGAGCCCGGGCGTGTAATTGCAGATACCCCCGCCTCACCGATCAGCGCCGGCTGGCGGGCCGGGCTGGTGGCCGAGCGCGTGGTCTCGCTGACAAAGCGCACCGCGACCAGGGCGCCGGTGACCTGCTGCGCGGCCTCATTGAACGGCTCCAGGCACTTGTTCTGGAGGTAGTTCTGCTGAACATTCGTGGAGGTCTGGATTTCCAGAAGCCCGGAATTGATCCCGATGGGCTCAAGCTCCTCAAACCACTGGCGACAAATAGGTCCGTGGTGTTCACGGAGGTAGTCCATCAGACGCTGCCACTGCGCGCTGTCCAGTCGGGTCATCGCGGTTCCGCTTTCTTCTTTGCAATCTTCTACTACTGCCGCGGAGCACAACGGCGTGGTTGTTGAACCAGTCCACGCCCGACCGCTGGCAGCTCTGAAATCTTCAACTTTCCACAAACGTACCCCGCCAACCGTCACCGTGTCAATACACCCACCCCAGTTTTCTCAGCTTGACAAAACAACCGCGATAGCGCCACACAACACGCACCTCCTTACAATCCTGCAGAACACAGGAACCCCGAACACGCGCCAGCTTTTCCACGAACTGCCCACAGGGATTTTTTCTGTGGAAAAGCCCGGGCCTGACTATCATGGCTCACCATGTCGCTGCGACGAAAACTCCTCATTGTGCTGTTGCTGACCGCGGTCTTGCCGATGCTTGCGGTCCGAGCGATTCAGGCGTATTCGATTTATCGCCTCCAGGCGAGTCTTGCGCAGGAGATGCGTCAGCGTCTGACAGAACGGGCCGAGCAGGAGATGCTCCAGACGGTCAAGGGCTACGCCAAGTCGCTGGACCAGCAGGCCAAGCTGGCCTTTGCGCTGCTTCAGCTCCAGGCGACCGAGGTCGAGCGTCGGCTCGACGGGCCGCCGCCCCATTTTGCGGAGCACGTTCCAACCGTCTCCGAGTTCTCGAGCCTATCTAAAGAAGAGAATCCAAGAATTAAGGTTGTCTCGAGCGATCAGCACTCGGTGATCAACAACGAGGGCCAGTTCGAGCCCATGCTCGTCAGCTACGACACCCAAGTGGTTTTGATCCCTTCGAATAGCGAGCCCCAAGGGAACAACGTTGACGACATCGATCGGCTCGCGAGCATGACGGCGATCTATCGCAAGATCCGCGAACAGGCGAGCGATATCGTGCTCTGGCAGTACACCTCGCTGGCGTCAGGTCCACACTTTTCATACCCGGGCAAGTCGGGCTTCCCTTCCGGCTTCGACCCCAAGAAGCGCGGGTGGTACCGCAAGGCCATCGCGGAGCGCCGCCCCATCGCCAGCCATCCGTTTATCGACAGTTCCACACGTCAATTAGTCATCACCTTCGCTCAGCCGATCAAGAGCCAGCGCGGCCCTGCCGCGGGCGTGACCGCGATTGACCTGCTGGTCAGCAAACTGCTCGACCCCGGTGCGATTAACTCGGACTGGGCCGAGCATGCTCATGTCACCGTGGTCGCGGCCTATCCCGGAGAAGAGTACAGCGAGGAGAAGGAGCGGGTTGAACGTCAACGCCACGACGCTCAGCGCGAGAGCTTCGAAGCAGAACGCCAGCGTGACCCCCGTGGATTTGACGGGCCAACCGACGGAGCGCGAGAAGATTTTCCCTTCGGCCCGCCCGACGGCCAGGGTTTTCCCGGAGACGACCTGCCTCCGCCCCCGCTCAAGCCTTTGGCACTAGAGTCCAGCTCCGATACCTCACTCCCTGCGGACGTTTACATCGTTGCCGACATCCAGCAGAAGCGCGTGAGCAAGCGCCAGCTCGACTACAACCAGACGCTTCCCCTCGATGATCAGGCCCAGAGGCAGAAAGTCGCGGACGACCTTGTGGCCGGCAACCAGGGTGTTCAACGCGTTGTAATCGATGGCGAAGACCGCATGATCGCCTACGGGCCGATCAGCGGAGAAGATGACCGCAGGGTTTTTGCGCTGATCAGCGCGCCGACCCTGACCATCCTTGCGCCGGCGGAGGCGATGGTCTCGCGCGTGGAGTCGGACCTGCGCGACTCGCTGGTGAATACGGGCGGGATTCTGGTGATCCTGCTGATCGGGGTTGGCGTATTGGCGTACGGGCTTTCGTACCGGCTGACAAGGCCGATCGTTGAGCTAGCGCGTGCGGCAAGACGCGTGGCGTCCGGTGATCTGGAAACCCGGGTGCACCTGAGCCGCCGCGACGAGATCGGCGAACTGGGCAAGGCGTTTAATGAGATGGTGCCCGCACTGCACGACCGCATGCGCATCCGTGAGTCTCTCGCGGTGGCGATGCAGGTCCAGCAGAGCCTTTTGCCGGACGGCGCTCCACAGGTCAAGGGCCTGGACATCGCTGGACACAGCGAGTACTGCGATGAGACCGGCGGGGACTACTACGACTTCATTCAGCTCGATACCCTCGGGCCCGACACGCTGGCGGTCGCGGTCGGCGATGTGACCGGGCACGGGATCGCGGCGGCGCTGCTCATGGCGACCGGGCGGGCGCTGATCCGCTCCCACGCCAACAACCCCGGCAGCCTGGGCGAGGTATTCACCGCGGTGAACCGTCAGTTGTGTGACAGCGAGTTCACCGGGCGCTTCATGACGCTGATGTACCTTGTGGTTGAGGGCGAACGCCGTGACGGCCGGGTGCCCGTTCGTTTTCTGTCTGCCGGGCATGACCCGGTGATTGTGTATCGCGCCAATGAAGATCGTTTCATCGAGCTGGCCGGCCGCGATATCCCCCTGGGGATCGATGCGGGCTGGTCCTTCAGCGAACAGCAGTCTGACGATCTGCGCAGCGGCGACGTGCTGGTGGTCGGAACCGACGGTATCTGGGAATGCTTCAATCCACAGGGCGAGCAGTTCGGCAAAGACCGTCTTCGCGAAACGATCCGCCAGGCATCAACCGGCAACGCCGACTCGATCGCTCGGGCGGTGAGCATGGCTTGTCGAGCCTGGCGTGGCGATCGCGAACAAGCGGACGACATCACGCTTGTCGTCGTCAAGCTTGAGGGATGATGTGTTTTCTGGCCGGGGGGCTTTCTGAAATTCAGAGCGAGCCGGCAAGGGTTTCAGCGCGGATCAAAACACCCCTCGAATGAGGGATCACTCGTTATTTCAAACGAAGGCTCGTCAATAGAGATCGGCACTTCAAAGTCATTGAAAAACTCGCGGCCATACCGATACTCAAAATCACGCCCATAGTGGCGATGCATCGAATAGCGGTGTTGGATGAAACGATTCGAAGGATAGTATCCAGGGTGGCTTGAGTCGTCGTCGGGCACGGGCACTGCACCCAGAGCCAGACGGAGGATCAGGCCCAGACCCAGCACGGACATGCCCAGGTGCCAGACTTTGAATTGGTGGCTGGAAGCAAAGAGTTTCATCTTGCTAGCTCAGTCCTTTCTACATCCTCGCTCGGGGCGACCGGTGCAGGCCGGCTTGATCAGAGTATCGTCAACCGCCCAGAGTTGGAATAGCTAACCCTTCTTTTTCCCCGCAGGCCCGGGGCTGCATGTACGTATGACGTACCAGAGGCCAAAATTATCCACCCCCTGACAAAATATTTTACGCCAGCCCCAATCCGGAAATAACTGAAGCCTCGGCGGGGCTATCCTTTTAGCAATAACCGGCATCCATATACTGGATATGGCACAAAGCCGACGTGCATTGGATAACCCCATGATCTCCCCTGTCCTGCCTGAGAATGAAAGCGATCGGCTTGTCTCTTTACAAGTCCTGGAGCTTTTGGATACCCCCCGGGAGCAGCGCTTTGACCGCATCGTCCAGCTCACCAAGTCGGTCCTGAAAGCCCCGATTGCCTATCTGGCCCTGATTGACTCCGACCGGCAGTGGTTCAAAGCCAAGGCCGGGCTTGTCAACACCTTTGACCAGAGCCCCCGGGATCTGTCTTTCTGCGGCCACGCGATCCTGCAGGACACGCCGCTGATCGTTGAGGATGCGCTTAAGGATCCTCGCTTTTTTGATAACCCGATGGTGATCGGCGAGCCTTATGTGCGCTTCTACGCCGGCCACCCGCTCAGGAGTCAGGACGGCTACAACGTCGCGACGCTGTGTGTCGTGGATACTCAGCCGCGGAGCTTCAGCGCCCGGGACATGGAGCTTTTTCACCTCTTGGCCGAGATGGCGGAGCGCGAACTGAACATGCTCGGGGTCATCGCGTCTCAGCAGGAGATGATCCAGACGCGCAACGCGCTGGTTGCTTCACAGCAGGCCCTGACGCGCGAGCTTTCCGAGGCGGCGGATTACGTTCAGCAGTTCCTCCCGCCCAGCACGCAGTGCCAGAGCTGCGGCATGAAGATCGACTACCAGTTCATCGCGTCGTCCAGGCTCGGCGGCGACCTGCTGGGTTTCCATGACATCGACGCGGACAACAAGGCGCTCTGGGTTCTTGATGTGACCGGCCACGGCGTGGGGGCGTCGCTGCTGTCGGTGTCGGCGGGCAACGCGATCCGCTCGGGCCAACTCGCCGCCGACCCGCGAGAACCCGGCGCGCTGCTGGCCACGCTGAACAACGCCTTCCCGATGGAACGCAACAACAATAAATTCTTCACGATCTGGTACGGCGTGTACCAGCACTCGACGGGCACGCTTCGATACGCCGCCGCGGGGCACCACCCCGCCCTGCTGATCGAGCCAGGCGGCAAGCAAAAAAGCCTCGGCGTTCCGGGGCTGATGATCGGCGTCGTGCCCGGCACCTCCTACGAAACCCAGACGATCACCGTCGCCCCGGACAGCTCGCTCTACATCTTCTCCGATGGTCTTTATGAAGTGCGCGGCGGCGAAAACAACCGACTGCTCGGGCTTAACGGCCTGGCAGAGCTGATCGCGGAGGTTCAACCGGGATTTTCACAAGGGTCCGGCGAGCACAGCCGTGTCGAGCGCATCATCAGCGATATTCGCGTGTTCCGTGGCGGAGCGGATGAGTTTCCCGACGATGTCTCGCTGCTCGAGGCCCAGTTCTTACACTAAGGCTTGAGCCCCTGGATAAACAGGTTGATGCCGTTGAGCACCATCTGAACGGCGATGACGGTCAACAGCAGGCCCGCCAGTCGCATACCCGCGATCATCAGGCGCTTGCCCAACAGACGCACAAGCTCGGGCGCGAGCAGGAGCAGCCCCGCGGTTACGGACCACGCCAGGCCGACCGCGACCAGGCCGTTGATCAGCCAGTCCTCGGAGGAGCCGTGCAGCAGGAGTACGGTCGCGATGGCGCTGGGGCCGGCGATAAGCGGCGTCGCGATGGGCACGATGTAGGGCTCGCCGTCGCTCTCTTCGTCGCCCGACACGCCGCCCTTGCCCGGGAAGAGCATGCGCAGCGCGATCAGCATCAGCACCACCCCGCTGGCAACGGTCAGCGAGACCTGTCCCACCCCCAGCAAGCGCATGATCTGTGGCCCCGCGACGAGAAAAACCAGCAGTATCACCAGCGCGATCAGGCACTCGCGCAGGATGACAAACCGCCGACGCTGCGGCGCAACCTTCTCCAGCAGACCGGCCAGGACCGGGATGTTCCCGAACGGGTCCAGGACCAGCAGCAACGTAAATGCGAGGCTCAGCCAGTTCATCATGGCGTTACGATACCTCGATGCAAGACCCAGATCGACTGACACGTATTGAGGAAAAGCTCGCTTACCTTGAACAGTTTGTCGGGGACTTGGACGAGGTCGTGCGCGACCTTGCCAAGCGCATCGATGTCCACGGCCAGGGGGTCAGCGCGGTACGCAAGCTGCTTGAAGACCACCTGACCGAGCCCGGCGACCCGGGCAACGAGAAGCCTCCGCACTGGTAGTTTCAACGTTACAAGTCAAAAAGGCTTAAAGCCGCTTGTTAACCCAGCGGTGTACAGAACCAGCCGGTCTCGCGGCCGACCTGGACCTGTTGCAGCAGGTGGAAGCGGACCTGCCCGCTGAGTTTGCCAACCATCGATGTCGCCTGATCCGCGCGGTCGGTCAGCAGGTGCAGCTGAGGCGCCTGGTCAACAAAGCTCACGTCGCGCTGGGTCAGCGCAAGAAGCTCAAGGTTCTGCTGGACCCATCGACCGGCTTCGATGAGGTGCATCACGGCCTGGCGTGTGTCGCTGGACGAGGCCTGCGAATCATTACGCGCGAGGATGTGGACCACGCCCTGCGCATCGACGGCGAGTTGGGCCTCGGGCTGATCGGGGATGCGAGCTTCGAGGGTGATGGCGCCGCTTAGTGCTGCGGGGCCTTGAGCGAGCAGCGCGACCAGGTCCAGTTCGTGCGGTGCGGGCAGCACGCGTGGCCGAGGCGCTGGGCGCGTGGGCGTGGTGGCTCTGGGCGTCGCGGTTCGTGCCGTGCCGGGCTCGGCGCGCTGTGCGGCGGGCGCGACGGGTATCGCTGGCGCTGGGTTTGCGGTGCGTGCGGCTGCCGGCGGCGTGGGCCGGAAGGTCGGAACTGGGGCCGGCCGTGAAACCGGTGCTGCGACCTGGGCGTGTTGTGGCGCAGCTTGTGGTGCGGATTGCGGCGTCGGCGCTGGAGCCTGCAAAGGTGTCAGCGGCACCGACTCGGGGATCGGCTGCAGCTGCGGCGTTTCAAGCCGGTCGAACCATGCAACAAGCTGAGGCCAGAGCCCGACGGGGTCGGGGAAGCTGCCGATCTCGCGGACCTGTACCGGCTGCATGCGCTTGAGGTGGCCGATCAACTCGATCGGGTTGACCAGGTCCTGCTCGAGTTCGTCGGCGATGCGTCGTCCGGCCTGTTGCGCGGTCAGTTCATCGCTGCCCATGACCATCAAGCCGACATGCCGATCCGCCAGGCGCGGGTCGGCGTGCACGAGGCTGCGGAGCTGCTGACAGGTTCCGGCGACCGAGGCCTCGTCCGCGCCGCAGAGGATGGTCCAGTCGTCCAGCGCCGCAAGGCGTGAGAGCGTGCGCGCGTCGGTCGATGCGTCGATACGCACCAGCACCGTGCGCGTCGGGGCGCTCTCGCTGCGAACCAGCGCGTCGAGCAGTCCGACCAGGCCGCTCTGGCCTTCGCGCATCGGCGGGATGCGTACGGCCGACATCGGCTGTGCGGGGCGAGGCTCGGCTTCAAGGCGGGGCTCGATCAGCTCCAAGTCGATCGCGTAGTCTTCGACATGCAAGAGCGCCACGGGGCCGTCGGTCTGAGCCAGTAGTTGGGCGTACTGGGTCAGCCACGGGCCGGACATCCCCGGCAGGTTCCCCAACAGCACCGCTTCAACGACGGCCTTCGGCGCGGGCGCGATTGGCGCTTCTTTTTCTCGGCCACTGCTGTTGTCTTCGCTTAGGAGCGTGGCGACCGCGGCGTCTTCATCAACCTGCGATTGATTGATTGGGATAGGGTTGTCTGCGGGATCGATCAGTCGCAGCGGCGGCGCTTGCGTTGTCAGATCTCGGCGAGCGGCTTCTTCGCGCGACCAGGCCTTGGCGTTTCCGGGCTTGGGCGACAGGCGGATGGGTGGCGGTCCTTCGATCGGGCTGGGCGCAGCCTTCGGGCCATCCGTACCCTCGACCAGGTGGGTCAGATAGAGTTCCGCCAATTCATCAAGCTGTTGCCGGCTAGTGTCATCCATGACGTCTTATCCCCGGATGTCAGTTCAGGCGATCTCGAGCACACTGTTGAGTTCGCCAAACGGGTTGGTCTCGGTCGTCGGGTTGAAGGGGTCTCGGACCCACTGCCCATCGATGACCAGGCGGTAGCGGTACCGTCCCGGGGGGATATTAACACAAGCCTGCCACACACCGAGTTCTTCGTGCCGGCTCATCGGTGTGGAGGCGGGGTTCCAGTTGTTGAAGTCGCCGGCGATGCTGACGCGCGCCTTGCCCTCGCCGGGCTGGACGAACAGGATGCCCTTGTGCGTTTTGCGGATGCCGTAGAGCCGGTCGAGCTTTTCCTTCAGGCCCGGGCGCTGGGGCGCGGGCTGCAGGGCCGAGGCAACAGGCTGGATCATGGCGCCGGCGCTGGGTGCGGCCAATTCCTGAGGTTCGGGCTGGGGCGGGATCGGCCGGTCGATGTTCTGCGCAGCGGCCTGGCGGTTGAGTCGCTGGGTGAGCTGCGCGGTTCTTGCGGACAACTCGCGTGCGCGCTCGACCAGTTCGGCGGCGCGTGACACCACGGGGTTCTCGCTCTCGGCCGCGGGCGTAGGCTGACTACGCAGGCCCATTTGTGGAGATGCCGGGGGGATCGGCCCTGCGGCCATGGTGGCCTGCGCCGGCGTTGTCATATCGATCGACGAGCCGAGGACCGAGCTGCTGGGCGGGTTGGCGATCAGCCAGTTGGTCAGGTCATCGAAGTCCTTCATGCCGCGCGAGGCACCGTCGTACTCGGTGATCGGCTGGCCGAAGCTCGCGGCCTCCTTGAGCTTGGCGTTGAAGTTGATGACCATGGGCAGCAGCTTCTCGCCGAAGTGCTTCTTGAGTTCGCTGAGGATCTCGCGTGCGAGCTTGGTGCGGACGTCGTAGAGCGTGGGCAGCACCTTGAAGCGGACGTGGTGGCCGACCTTCGCGGTGAGCATCTCGATGGTGGCTTCCTGGCGGTAGCTGCCCTGCATGGCGAAGTAGCCGGTCTCGACGGGGACGATGACTTCGTCCGCGGCGCGCAGCGCGTTGAACGTAAGCAGGCCGATGGAAGGCGGGCAGTCGATGATGCAGAAGTCGTAACGGTCCGCGGCGGGCGAGAGGACCTGAATGAGCCTGCGGTCGCGGTCCGCGGCGTTGGCCAGGCGCTGCTCGATGCCCGCCAGTGAGACGGTGGCCGGCGCGAGGTCCAGGTGACGCGAGATCTGCCAGACGATGTCGCTGATGCCGATCTGCCCGTCCATGCCGTGGCGCAGGAGGTCCGCGATGGATTGTCCGATCTGCTTGTCGGGGACCGCCAGACCCAGGGCGCAGTGGCCCTGCGGGTCCATGTCCACCAGCAGTGTCCGGTGCCCCCGCGCCGCTAGCGTTGCCGCGAGGTTGATCGACACCGTCGTCTTCCCGCAGCCGCCTTTCTGGTTGATGATCGCGATGGTGCGCACGCGGTGGGCCCCTTCGTCCGTGAATGGGCGGCGGTCGGCCGGTCCAATCCAGCCTATCGCCAGGTTCTAGCTTCGGCGGGCTCCGTCCCGCCAGACAGTGACTCGTCAGGCCTATAAAAATGCCCGCTTGTCAAAGTTATCGGGGTTCATCCCCCTTGCGCTTGAGGATTTACCCATTTAACACCCCACTCAAGACCAACGAGAGACACGCCCGCCCCATTTCGCCGGCCTGTTAACATCACCGGCCGGCGATGAACCATACAACCATGCCCTTTATTCTGGCCAGCCAGTCCCCGCGACGTGCCGAGCTTCTGCGCGAAGCAGGGTTTGAGATTGAACAGCGCTCCCCTCCCTTCGCCGACCCCGATCAGCCTCCGGACCACCTGCGTGGGCACGAAGCAGAGGACTACGCCCAGTTGCTTGCGCTGCAAAAGGCCCATAGCCTCGTGGTCCAGATCGATGCGCCCGCCCTGCTGCTCGCGGCCGACACGATCTGTGTCGACCACGAAGGTCAGCTCGTCGGTAAACCGCGCGATCCGGAGCACGCCCGGGCCATGCTTGATCAGTTCATGAACAACCGGCACCGCGTGATCTCGGGCGTCGCGCTGATGCGGGTCGGTGGCGGCGCTGCTCAAACCCTTGCGTCGTTTGCCGACACGGCGTTGGTCACGTTTGGCAGGGTGAGCGATGCTGCGCTGGCCGAGTATGTGGCAACGGGTGACTGGCGGGGCAAGGCCGGGGGCTACAACCTCTTCGACCGCCGGGCCGCAGGCTGGCCGATCACCGTCGAGGGCGATCCGACGACGGTGGTGGGTCTGCCGATGCGTTTGTTGATACCCCGACTCGAGGCGGCGTTAAACTCGTTGCGATGAGCCTGCATCAACATGCCCTTCGAGCGATGGCCGGGGAGCCGGCGTGCTGCTGCGGCGCGGCGACACGTGCTGCGCTGTCCGTGGCGATGCCGCTCTATGCGGCGGGAGTTGCGGCGCGCTCGGCCTGCTTCACGCTGGGCCTCAAGCGCTCGTACCCCCTGGGCCGACCCACCGTCTCCCTGGGCAACCTCACCACCGGCGGGACGGGCAAGACGCCGATGGTCGTCTACGTCGTGCAGCAGCTCATCAGCGCCGGTCATCGCCCGTGCATCCTGCTGCGCGGCTACCGCGGCGGAGATGAGGCGGAGGAGCACCGGCAGCGCCTGGGCAACTCTGCCCGTGTCGAGCCCAACCCCGATCGCGTCTCGGCAGCGAAAGCCGCGCTCAGCGACGACCCCTCCATCACCTGCTTTGTGCTCGACGACGGCTTCCAGCACCGCCGAGCGCAGCGCGACCTGGACCTGGTCCTCATCGATGCGACCAACCCCTGGGGCTTCGGCCACCTGCTGCCGCGCGGCCTGATGCGTGAGCCCAAGACTGCGCTGCGCCGGGCCGACGCCGTGATCCTGACGCGCTCCGATCAGGTGGAGCCAGACACACTTCATGCACTTGACCGCGAGATCGAGCAGCTCACCGGGCATCGTTGCATCGCGCATGCACAGCACGCCTGGGTTGGTCTGCGTGATTCGAAAAGTGAGCGTCACGACCTCAACACGATCGCAGACAAGACCGTGATGGGCGTGGTCGGCATCGGGAACCCGCAGGGCTTCGAGCGCACGCTCAGGCAGCACGCCGGCCGGGTCGTCCACTGCGAGGCGATGCCCGATCACCACCGCTACACCCGCAAGACGCTGTTGAAGTTCAACGAGCTCGCCGAGGCCGCCGGCGCTCAGGCGATTGTGACCACCGAGAAGGACTGGGTGAAGTGGGCGGACATGCTTGCGGGCGAGGAGCTTGCCGTGCCGATCTTCCGAGCCGAGCTGGCGATGCGTTTGAGCGTCGGCGAGCAGGCGCTGCAAGAGCTCATCCGGTCTCGGATCGCGAAGCGCTAGCGCAACTGTTTTTTCAGCGACGCGGCCTTCGGGTGCTGGGGCATGAGCGTCTCGAGATTGGCCAGCGCGATCTTTGCCTGGTCTTTCTGCCCGGCCTTGATCTGCCACTCCGCCAGCAGCGCGAAGAAGTCGGCGAGCACCAGGTCCTGGCGCTCGAGCTCATTGAAGTGCATATCGCAGATCAGCGCGATGTGGTTCACCGCCTTGTCGAGCTGGCCCGCGCGCTCGTAGAGCTTCGCGCGCAGCCGCGCCGACTCGATCCGCCCCTGCGAATCGGGGTACGTCTGCCAGGTGTGTGTGAGCATCGTCAGCGCATCGTCGTCGCGGCCCAGGTCCATGTAGATCCGCGCCTTCTGGATGTGGTAGCCGACGGTGTCTGCGCTGCTGTCCACTTTAGCGAGCTTGATCGCGCGATCGTTCCAGGACAGCGCGGCCTCCGCATCGCCACGCGTCGCGGCAACGTCCGCCAGGCCGCTGTACGCGTCGTGCTTCCAGTTGGTCTTCTCGCCCGGGGCCGGGGCGGTGAGCGACAGATTAAATTCCGCCTCGGCCTTCTCGGGCTGGTTCAGCGAAAGATACAAACGGCCCAGCGCGGCGTAGACCTCGCAATCGGTCGCGCTGCCCGCCGAGCCTGCCGCAGCTTCATAATGCTTCACCGCTTGCTCAAGCCGACTCAGCCTGGCGGCGCAGAACCCCGCCATCTTGCTCAGCTCGTACGCGCCGGGGTCGCTTTCCAGCGCGTGCGCCCACGAGGTATAGGCCTCTTCCCACTTGTTCAGCGACATCCGCACCTGCGCGAGCAGCACGTGGCCGGCCGGCTCATCGGGCACCTGCTCGGTGAACAGGCGTGCCTTGGCCTCGAAGCGTGCCCGGTCGAGCTTCTCCTGCAGCACGGTCTGAAACTCTTTCTGTAGCGCGCCCAGGCGTTCATCGATCTGCTCCGGGGTCAGGTTCAATCGCACATCGACCGGATGATCTGTTTCCCCGCTCCTGGAGACAGCCAGGTAGACCCCCACCGCGATCAACAGCGCCAATAGCGCAAGCGCAGCGATCGCCGCCGTGGAAGAGAGGCCGCGTTCAATAGAGTGCTGGCGGGGCTTAGGTCGTGGTGTAGTCACACGACCAGCGTATCAGATGGCCCGGGGCTCATCGCGGTGTCGGTCTCTTGCGGATGTTTGCCTGCGGGCGGGGGCAGCGCAGCGGGCGGCGCAGGCATAGGGGGGTCATGCCTGAGTGCGGGGCTCGGGCAAGGGCTTGGCGTTTCGCTCGCGGTCCACGGCGGCCTGGCGAGCGTGCCGGAGAACAGAAGCCCGATGTAGGCCGTGATACCGAATCGAACCCAACTCGACATAACTCAATTGACGGTTCTGGCTTGGTGTTTGGCAAGCGATGTTGCAGGCCCCGATGTGTGGACGGCTTGCCCCGTCGGGACAACCGCTACAGCCCTATACTCCAGCGATGTTGGAACTGTCTCGCACGGTGCGTTTCTGTCTGTCGGGCGACGAGGCCGACCTGGAGATGCCGCGCGACAACACGTTCAGCGCCTGGCCGGCGATGCGCGGGCTTGGGCGTTACTACGAGCTGATTGTGACCTGTGTTGGCGAGGCCGACCCGACGACGGGCTACTTCATCAACATCAAAGAGATCGACCGGGCGACGCGCATCCACGCCCTGCCGATCCTCAACCGCTACACCGCAGACCCGCACCGCGCCGCCGCCACGCCGATGGGCCAGCTCATGCGTGAGCTGCTGGGCGCGGTGGACCCGGCGGTCGCTGGCTCGGTCGCGAGGCTCACCCTTGTCCTGACACCCCGCCTCCAACTCACGCTGGAGAAACACGATATGCACCACGTCATCCTGCGACAGCAGTACGAGTTCTCCGCCGCGCACCGCCTGCATGTCCCTTCGCTCAGTGAAGAAGACAACCGCAAGGTGTTCGGTAAGTGCAATAACCCCGCGGGCCACGGCCACAACTACCGCGTTGAAGTCGCCGCGCGATGCCCGGTTGATGCGCAGGGCCATGCGCTGTCTCCCGCTGCGCTCGACGCATCGGTTAACGCGCTGGTGATCGACAAGCTCGATCACAAGCACCTCAACGAAGACGTCCCCGCCTTTGCTCAGCGGAATCCTTCGGTTGAAAATATCGTGAAGGTCGTCTGGTCGATGCTCGAGGGAAAGCTGCCCGGCGGCGCGAAGCTCGACGAGGTGAAGGTCTGGGAGACGGGCAAGACCGTCTGCGCATATCGGGGGGAGTAATCCATGCACCCCGCCGCACAGGACGAAGCCGAGTTGTTGAAGAAGTGCGAGCTGAGCTCGGGCCGGGCATCGGGGCCCGGCGGGCAGAACCGCAACAAGGTCGAGACGGCCGTGCGCATCTCGCACCTGCCGTCGGGCGTCACGGCGTCTGCGACCGAAAGGCGTCACAAGCAGGAGAACCGCGCGCAGGCGATTTTTCGTTTGCGTGTGAAGCTCGCGATCCAGGTGCGCGAGCCGGCGGACCCCGGCGCGTTGCCGAGCGCGTGCTGGTCCGCGCGTGTGAAAGACAAGATGCTGGCGATCAATCCGGGTCACGATGATTTCCCGACGCTGCTGGCCGAGGCGATGGACCGCATCGCGGCGGTGCAGGGCGATGTTGCGGCGGCGGCCGAGGCGCTGGGCGTGACAACCTCGCAGCTGCTCAAGCTGTTGCGGCACGAACCGGCGGCGCTCGATACGGTCAACAAGGCTCGCCAGCATCGGGGCCAGCCCAGGCTCAATTAGCCCATATCGATCACCATCGTCACCCCGATCAGGATCAGGCAGAAAAACGAAAGTCCGACGAGGGTGTATTGGACCGGGGTGGCCAGCATGCAGAATCGCCTGCGGAAATAAAAAAGAACAAGCGGAACCGGCATCCAGAGCATCGGGGCGTAGAACCAGATGAAGGAAAGCTTCTCATGGGTCGGCGCTTCCCCCGCGGCCGACATCAGCAGACAAAAGATCGCCCCGATGCCCGCGATCATGGCGTTGACGCAGAGCGCGATGGCCCAGGCGCGCTTAAACGACTCGTTGCTGCCGACCGAGAGGGTCAGGCTCAGCCCGCACTCGGGGCAGGTGGGGTTGCGCAGGTGCCGGAGGTTGTAGCCGCAGGCCGGGCACGGTGCATCGTTGTCCGCGAGATAGGCCAGGAGCATCGGCGCGGGGGCGGCGATGTCTTGCGACGAATGGGCAGCGTTAAGTGCTGAAGATGGATTTTGGTCCGGTGTTGGCCCTGTCATTAAAACCCCCTCATGACGATCACAGAACGGATCCGATCAGCGCGAGCGCGGTCAAGGCTGCGAGGATATCAAACATCACCAGCATCCCCGCGAGCACGTTCTGCGTCTCGGATTTAAGTGTGACAAACCAAGTCCGCTTGGCCAGCAGCACGATGACCACGGGGATGCAGATCAATGAGTAGAGCACCAGCATCAGGAAAATAAAGCCCTCGGGCTCGCGCGTGATCTCGGACAACCCGCCTAAACCTGCGGTAATAAGAGCCAAGATCTGAAACGGAAGCCCGATGCCCGCGGCCAGCAGCGAAGCGACCAGCGCGACGATCCAGTTGGTCGAGAGATTTCCAACAACCCCCACCGATAATTTCAACTGATTGCCGCACTCGGGGCACCTGCTGCTCTGGAGCTGACGCAGGTTGTACTTGCAGACGGGGCAGGGCACATCGCGCTGCGCGACGTAAGCCAGCAGCAGCTGTTCATCTTCAGCGGCCGATGGCTTGGGATTCGCGTGTACCGGAGTTTCCATGTCACGAGTGTAGCGTGAGGGCTCGGGGCGATATCGGCCGACGCCATCGTTTTAGTGGGCGAGTCTTCGCGTAATCGGCTTGCCCCGCCTGCACAACCGTCACAGACCGGACGGGGTTTCACTAACAGGGCCAAGCGGTAGCTCCCCCCTAACTCGTAGGAACAGAAATGTCGAAATAACGCTGTCGGACTCTGACAGGAGGCGATGGATGCTTCGAGTAGATATTAAAACGGCCCGGCCGGGCATGAGCCTCGCGTTGCCCGTGATGAATCCCCGCCTGCCGGGGCATGAGCTGTTGCCCGTCAACTTCGAGCTCACCCCCGCGGTGATCGAGAAGCTCGACGAGATGCACGTGCGCACGCTCTGGGTGGACTACCCCGACCTGTCCTTCATCAGCAAGTACATCGACCCCCAGACCATCACGCTGCGCACCAACATCGTGACGCAGATCCAGGAAACCTTCGAGACCCTTCAGCACACCTCGTCGGCCAAGCTCAACTACGAGTCTTACACCCAGACGATCAGCACGCTGGTCGCTCAGATGATCTCCAACCCCGATGCCGCGCTGTTCCTCGGAGACCTCTGCGAACAGAATTGCGGCGATGACCTGATGCGCTCGGGCTCGAGCGTGACCTACCTCTCGCTGCTCCTGGGCCTCAAGCTCGAGGGATACCTCATCCGTCAACGCAGGCACGTCGAGCCAGAACGCGCTAAGGATGTCGTGGCCCTGGGCGTCGGCGCGATGCTGCACGATATCGGCATCACGATGCTGCCCAGGGAAGTCGTTGATCGCTACCGCGAGACCCACGACGAGTCCGACCCCGCCTGGCGCGAGCACACGGCCCTTGGTTTCCGCGCGGTGCGTGGTCGGATCGACCCCAGCGCCGCCACCGTCGTGCTCCACCACCACCAGCGCTACGACGGACAGGGCTATGCCGGCAAAGACTTCCCCGTCCAGATGGGTACGGGCATCCATATCTTCGCACGCATCGCCGCGGTTGCGGATGTCTTCGACCGCCTGCGCCACCCGGCCAACGGCTCGGGGCAAAGCCAGATCTGGGTGCTGGCCGCGATGCTCGGCCCCAGCCTCAAGACGCGCTTCGACCCCAACGTGCTCAGGGCGCTGGTCGAAGTCGTGCCGCCCTATCCGCCGGGCTCTCGCGTGACCCTCAGCGACGGTGGCGAAGCGATCGTGATTGACTTCACCGTCGATGACCCCTGTCGTCCGACCGTTCAGCGCCTGCCCAACAACCAACTGCCCGCGCCCGGCAAGCCGCTGGGCGAGAAGATCGACCTATGCGAGCGACGCAAGCTTTCGATCGTGGCCTGTGAGGGCCAGACAACCGAGGCATTCAACTTCGGACCCGAGATGATCCCCGGCGCGCGCGAGACAATTCACGGCTGGGTCTGAGCGCGGTTTTCTCGCTTTCGAAGTGTAGTCCGACATCGCTCCGATAACACCAGAGCGATGCCCGCGACCAACCCGATCCTAAACAAGAACCTCGCAGCGATTGCGCGCAATAGCCCCGCGCTGGCCGAACAGCTTTCATCCGCCCAGGCCGCGCCCCTCGAATGGTCTGACTCCAAAGCCGGCCCGATCACCGCCACACGCACTGATCTCGGTTCGCCCCGCCCCGTCGCGCTCGCAAGCAAGTACGACCCGGTCAAGGAAGCGCAGACCCTGGTCGACCCGATCGACCACGCCAAGACCGCTTGTGTTGTCGTGCTCGGGTTCGGCCTGGGCTATCACCTCGACGAACTGGTCAAGCGCGTCGGACCCCGGGACCTGATCATTGTTTACGAGCCCGACCTCGCGCAGCTGCGTGCGGTGCTTGAGCGCCTGGACTATGCGCGCTGGCTTGCAGCGAGCGGGCTCATCCTCGCCGGGCCCGACGCCGACAAGGCCACCCTGCTGGGCAGCATCCAGCAGCGCTCGGCAACACTCACGCTCGGCACACAGATCATCACGCATCCCGCCTCCCGACAGCGACACCAGGAGGAATTCAACCGCTTTGGCAAACTCGTCACCGAGACCCTCTCGTTCTGCCGGACCAACGTCGCTACCGCGCTGGTCAATGCTTCGCGCACGGTGAGTAACCTCACCGGCAACCTCGCGCAGTACGCCGCGGGGCCGACGATCAACGAGCTGACCAACGCCGCCAAGGGCTACCCGGCGGTGTGTGTCGGGGCCGGGCCCTCGCTGGTGAAGAACATCGAGCTGCTCAAGGACCCCGCGATCCGTCGCAACGTCGTCGTCATCGGCGTGCAGACCACGCTCAAGCCGATGCTCGATCGCGGGATCCGGCCGGACTTCGTGACGGCACTGGACTACTCGGCGATCTGCACGCGCTTCTACGAGGACCTGCCCGACCTGCCGGACGTCACGCTCGTGGTCGAGCCCAAGTGTCACCCGGCGATCATCGCCGCGTACCCCGGTCCGGTGCGCGTCTGCCCTGCCCAGCTCAACGACAAACTACTCGGGAGGCTCGCACGTCCGATGCCGCCGATCAAGTCCGGCACGACGGTTGCGCACCTGTCGTTCTATCTCGCGCTGCACCTGGGCTGCGACCCGATCATGTTCATCGGCCAGGACCTTGGCTTCTCCGACGGGCTCTACTACGCGCCTGGCACGGCGGTGCATGGCGTCTGGGCGCCCGAGCTTGGTCCATTCAACACCATCGAGACGATGGAGTGGACGCGCGTGGTTCGGATGAAGGGCAACCTGCGCCGGGCCGAGGACATCCACGGCCGACCGATCTTCACCGACGAGCAGATGAGCACGTACCTCAGCCAGTTCGAGCGTGACTACGCCGAAGCCAAGCAGGCCGGACGCACGGTCATAGACGCGACCGAGGGCGGCATGCCCAAGCAGCACACGACGGTGATGACGCTGCGTGATGCGGTAGACCAGTACGCCACGCGACCCGTGCCTGCGCTGCCCCGCACCGAGCGCGGCCTGGATGCGGAGCGGCTGGGTCAGCTCAGCGGCCTGCTCGACGGCAAGATCGAGAGCGTGCACGAGCTTAAGCGCGTCACGCAGGACACCGCCAAGCTGCTCAGGCGCTTGCGCGAGCACCAGCACAACCCCAAGAAGGCCGAGAAGCTTTTTGCGGAGGTTCAACAGAACACGCGCACCGTCGAGACCGAGCTGCGGGAGGCGTTCGAGCTGGTCGGCTCGATCAACACGGTGGGCACGTTCCGCCGAGAGCGCGCGGACCGCGGCATCCACCATGCCGACCACGCGAACGAGCACGAGCGCCAGCTTGCGCAGATCGAACGCGATCTGGACAACATGGACTTTATTGATCAGACCTGCGACGAGGCGCTGCAGATCCTCGGCCGGGCGAGGCAGCGCATCCTCGACGCGATCGAGAAGTCGAAACCGGCCTCTACAACGGCGGCGCTGATCACCGCCGCCTGAAACACTGATGAAAAGCATCGCGATCATCCTGGTGGATTTGGAGCACGGGCGGTACGGGCACCGCTCGGCGCTGCTCGATTTGCTGGCGGGCAAGCCGGTGCTCCAGCACACGATCGATCGCGCGGCACGGATCACAGGGATCGACGGCATCGTGCTCCTGCACCCCGAGAGCCAGCGGATTGAAGGGCGATTTGAAACGCCGATCGATTCGCCGACGGTGTTGGCGATGCCGATGCAGGCCCGGCCCGGCGACGCGTGGCTGCGTAGCGTGATCGGCTCGGGGCGCAAGTGGTCGCTCACGGCCTGGCGCGGCGGGATCGGCGGCATGACCGTGTACGACGAGCTGCTCCCGGCCTACCCGCTTGCACAGGCGGTGCAACAAGTCGGCGCAGAGTCTGCGGTCGTGATGCGCGGGGACTGGTGCTGCATGGATTTTGCACTCGCGTCAGAGCAGCTGCGGCTGCACCGCTCGGCCCCCGAGTCGATGAAGCTGACTTTCACACAAGCCCCGCCCGGGCTCAGCCCGCTGGTGATCCACCGCACGCTGCTGGAGGATCTTGCCCAAAACGCCGCGACGATCGCAAACCTGATCTGCTACAACCCCGCCAAGCCGGTCGTTGACCCTGCGTGCAAGGATGTGAACGTGCCGATCCCCGCCTCGGTACGCGATCAGTACCGGCGGTTGATCTACGACACCCCACGTGCGATCGACCACCTGCGCCAGATCGCGGCTCAACTTGGTGATCGCTTTGCCTTCGCCGACGCGCCGGAGATCACCAGCGCCTCGCGCGCCATCGAAATCGATCAGCCCCAGCACCAGTTCGACCGGCTCCCTCAGCAGTTCACCGTCGAGCTCTCGCCCCGGCGAAGCGTCAACGGCCCGATCGTCCCCCAGCACTACCTCGACCTTGCACGCACCGACATGTCGGTGCAGACCGTCGGAGCGCTGCTCGATCAATTACCCTCCGCTGGCGACTGCTCGGTGCTCTTCGGCGGGCTTGGCGATCCGCTTTTGCACCCGCAGTGGTTCGAGGTGCTTGAGCGAGCGACGGGCTGCGGGCTGCTGGGCGTGGGCATCGAGACCGACCTGCTCACTGAGCCGCAGGTCATGGACCAGCTCATGAGTTTGCCCCTGGATGTCATCGCGGTGCGCCTGAACGCGGACACCGCGCAGACCTACGAAAAAGTCATGGGTGTGGATGGCTACGGCAAGGTCATCGAGAACCTTCAGGCGCTGTTCAAGCTACGCAATGCGAACCGCAAATCAAACACGGGCTTTTGTGGCTGGGTTGTTCCGCGCTTCGTTAAAGTCGCAGAGAACCTCGCGGACCTCGAGACGTTTTTCGAGCGATGGATGACGGTGACGGGCTGGGCGGTGATCGATCGGGCGCTCACGGGGCGCGGGCTGATCCCGGACATGAGCCCGGTGCCGATGGAGGTGCCCCGCCCGCCGGGCCGGCCGATCAAGCTCAACCGCCAGAAACACCGGCTGACGGTGCTCAGCAACGGGTCGCTGTGTTTATGCGGGCAGGACTGGCTTGGGCGGTTGTCGCTGGGAAACGTCAGCGATGCGCCCCTGATGAATTTGTGGGCCGGCGCGCCGGATTTGGCGGATAGAGCGGAAGCTGCGGGTTGTGTGTGCCCGGCTTGTGGGGAGTGGCTTGAAGCGCAGAAGCACCTGACGGTGGGTTCGGCGTCTTAAAGGAGGTGGAGCAATGAGAGAAAAAGCAATCGCGGTGATCCTTGCACGTGCCGGTAGCAAGGGCCTGCCGAACAAGAACGGGATGATGATCGCGGGCAAGCCGATGCTGGCCTGGACGATCGAACACGCGCTGGCGAATAAGCGCATCGACCGTGTCATGCTGACGACCGACGGGCCTGCACTGGCGAAGATCGCCGAGCCTTACGGTATCGATGTGGTCATGCGCCCCGCCGAGCTGGCCAATGACACCGCGACGGTCGATTCCGCCGCGCGCCACGCGGTCAATCAGATCGTCGGGCTGCACGAGACGGTGTGCCTGCTCTATGGCAACGTGCCGATCCGACCGGCGGACTTGTCCGACCGCGCGATCCAGATGCTCATTGAGACAGGGGCCGACAGCGTGCAGAGCGTGTGCCCGGTCGGCAAGCAGCACCCCTACTGGATGAAGACGGTGGACCCGACCAGCGGCGCACTGGGGATGTACAAGGACAACCATGTGTATCGTCGCCAGGACCTGCCGCCGGTGTACATGCTCGATGGCGGGGTGATCGCGGTGCGCCGCGCGAGCCTGTTTAATGTGATCGAGGGCGTGCCGCACGCCTTCCTGGGAACGGACCGCCGGGCGGTGCTGACCGAGCCGGGCGCGGTGGTTGATGTGGACACGGCGGTCGATTTCCGTGTGGCCGAGTCGATCCTGCTGACTCGTCAGCAAGACGCATCGATCCGCGCGGTGGGGTAAATGCTCATGCGCAGGATCGCGGTGGTTACCGGCACACGCGCGGAGTACGGCCTGCTGGAGGCGGTGCTCGAATCGATCGACGCGCAAGGCGCGCTCGAGCTTGCGCTGATCGTCACGGGCACGCATCTGATCACGGACAGCGTGCGCGACATCCGCAGGCCTATCGCCGCGCGCGTGCGCATGCAGCGTTCAGGAGCGGCGGCGTCGCGCTCGGAGGACGTGCAGGCGCTGGGGCGTGGCGTATCGGGCTTGGGTGCGGCGTTCTCGAAGATCGAGCCTGATATCGTGCTTGTGACAGGCGACCGGATCGAGGCGTTGGCCGGCGCGTTGGCCGGTTCGGTGGGCGGCTTTCGGGTGGCGCATATCCACGGCGGGGACCGGGCCGAGGGCGTGGCCGACGAGGCGATGCGACACGCGATCAGCAAGCTCTCGCACCTGCACTTTGCTGCTACCGCGCAGAGCCGACGCCGGCTGATCCGCATGGGCGAAAGCCCCGAACACGTCTACAACACCGGTTCGCCCGCGATCGATGCGCTGTCGCAGGTTGTCCCCGCCGGCGATGCGCCGCAGCTCATCATCCTGCAGCACCCCGTCGGCGCGTCGGACGAGCAGGAGTACCAGTGGATGTCGGCCACGCTCAAGGCCACCGCCAAGCGCAGCCGGCTGATCCTCGCGCCCAACCACGATCCCGGCCGCGACGCGATCATGCGGGCCATCGTTGATCACAAGCTCAAGCCGACAGATCACCTGCCGCGTCACCGCTTCCTCTCTCTGCTTGCCGGAGCTCGGGCGCTGGTCGGCAACTCCTCGGCCGGGCTCATCGAGGCGGCGGCGCTGCGTACTGCGGCGGTCAACCTCGGCCCGCGACAGGCCGGACGCGAACGGCCACGCACGGTCATCGACGCACCCTACGGCGAAAGCCCGACACGCCGGGCCATCGCCCAGGCCATCGAGCTCAACACCTCGCGCATCAGGCACCCCTACGGCAAGGGCAACACCGGCCGAAGAATCGCCGAGCTGCTCGCTTCGATCCCGCTCGAAAAGATCCCGCTGCACAAACACAATTCTTATTGACGCCGGGCCCGGCGTATGATGGTGGGATGATTGCACAGACAAGCCTGCGCACCGACTGGGTCTCCCACATCTTCTTTGAGTCTCCGGGCTGGGCGATTGTTGTTCTTGCGATCATCTGGATGGCCACTCGCATCGCGGGCCGGCGTACGGGGAACAAGCGGGTGGCGCACTTGTCCTGGCTCCCGCTGCTGCTGGTCGTGGCGTTGATCGCCAGTTCAAGACTGGTGACCACCAAGCGCGAGCTGTTGGTTCAGACGCTGCGTACGATGATCTTGTCGGTGGAGCAGCAGGATTTCCCTGCTTTCCGCGTCGTAGTGGATGAGCGGGCCGAGGCCTTCTTCCCGCCCGAACCCAATGCCCAGCGTTTCACCCGCGACATGATCGAGGCAAAGCTCAAGAAGGCCAGCGTCCGCGACATCATGCTGCAGGACTGGAGCGCGGCGATGATCGACGACAAGGACGCCGTCACGGTGATCCGCGTCCGGGCCCAGGGCGATTACGATGGCTATGGCGGGGTCCAGCTTTTCAAATGGGCGATCGAGTGGAGTTACGACGGATCGGCTTGGAAGGCCAAGCGGTTCGAGTGCCTCGAGATCGGGATCGAGTCGCTGTTTAACAATAAAGACAAGCAGAACCCTTCGGGATCATGAGACGTCTGATAGGCTTGGGCCTGAGCGAGAAAGATATTGCATAAGACACCGTGCCCGACGCGGGCGATAGGATGACAACGATGAAAAATGTATACCGATTGCTGCCGGCACTGACGATGGTTGTTGCGCTGCTATTGTCGAGTCAGGCCCGCGCGGGGGACGCCGGCTCGGTGAACCTGCGCCCGGTGTGGCAGGTCGGACAGACGGCCCGGTACGACTACTGGTCCAAGACCGTGAAGGATGAGACGGCCGAGTTTTTAGGAAAGACACAAACAAAGCAGACGACCTTTGTCAGCGAGGGCCAGATCCTCTGGGTGGTTGATGTCGTCAACGAGGACGGCAGCAGCGCATGCACGATGAAGTTCGAGAAGATGAAGTTCAGCATGACCGTGGACGATAGCCCGGCGCTGGTCGTGGACTCCGAGAATCCTTCCGGAGAAAACGCGGTGTTCGAGAGCCTGATCAAGGCGATGACGGATACACCGCTGAGCGTGAAGGTCCGCGCGGACGGTTCGATCGAGTCGGTGGAGGGGGTTGATGAGCTGGAAGCCGCGGCCGGCAAGGACGCACGCGAAGCCGACGTCATCCCCGAAGAGATCGACTTTATCGAGACCGCCAGCGAAATGGCAACGCTCATCGCCTGCCCCGCTCAGGCGACTTCGGGCCAGACCTGGAACACCAAGAACACATGGAACCACGACAGCGTTGTGCCCGGCGCGAAAACCAAGAGCAACTGGGATACAACCTTTACCTTCGCAGGCCTGGGCGAAATCGCGGGCATCCCCGTCGCAACGATCAAGGCCGACGCGTCGGTCGATTTTGACATCGACCTGTCCAAAATGCCCCAGCAGACGCCCGGAATCGATGTGCAGTTCGGCGACGCCCAAGCCAAGGGCGAGATCCTCTTCGACCTCTCTCGCCACGAAACGGTGGCCCGTAACGACAGCCTCAAGTACCAGGCCGACGTCACCATCGCCCCGCCCAACGATAAACTCCCGCCTTTCAAGGTCAAGGTGATTGAGAGCTCACAGTCTCAGCTGCTGCGCGTCTCTGAGCAGTGATTGGTCGGTCATTTGCATAGCCGTCTGTCTACACGGACAGCGCGTTTAATTAGAAACGCGTCTTAAACCCCATCGCGCGCACGACGCACCACCCCGCCCGCGCCTCAAACACGCTGAACGCGCCCATCCCCGCCAGCGCACCGGCCGCCACCCACCAGCCCCAGCCGCTGACAACCTCCGCCAACGCCAGTCCGCCCACGACCCCGCCGACCCCAATCAGGATCAGTCCGTAGATCAACCGCGCCGCCTTGCCTTTCGCATCGATGTTGCACTGCATGCGGTGATGATAGCGCTTCCGATCAAGAACGGCTCAAATTTCTCACGCGCAGGGATCGAACTTCCAACGCCAATTTCACGCACCTGCAGCCAGGCGCTGCGCATCCTCAATTTGTAGCTACAGAAGCCCTACGGCCGCGGGTGGAAGCGATTCACCACATCCTTAAGCCGTGAACGGTCGACGTGGGTGTAGACCTGCGTCGTGTTGATGTTGCTGTGGCCAAGCAGCTCCTGCACCACGCGCAGGTCCGCGCCGCCGGCGAGCATCTGCGTCGCAAAGGAGTGACGCAGCGTGTGCGGGTGGATGTCCTTCAGACCGACACGCTGGGCGTGACGCTTGACCACCTGCCAGACCACCACGCGCGTGATCGGCTGGCCCGTACGCGACAGGAAGATCCGGTCGCCCGACAGGCCCGGCTTCTCAAGATCCGGACGCAGCTCGTCGAGGTAACGCTGCACCGCACGCAGCGCGGGACGGCCGATCGGCACCAGACGCTCCTTGCTGCCCTTGCCGAAGATGCGGCACACGCCCAGCTCGAAGTGGATCGCCGAGCAGTCAAGGTCCGAGAGCTCCGACGCACGCAGCCCGCCGGCGTAAAGCAGCTCCAACAACGCCACATCACGCAGGTACAACGCATCGCTCGGCAACGGCGCGCTCAGCAGCTTCTGCACCTGTTCGTCCGCCATCACCGTCGGCAGCTTCTTCCACGTCTCGGGCTGCTCCAGCCACTCGGCGGGGTTTTCCTCCAGTACCCCGGCGGTGTGCATGAACCGGCAGAACACGCGGATCGTCGCCACATGCCGGGCGATCGAAGAGAGCTCCAGGCTCCGAAGATCACGAAGGTTTCGAAGGTGCTCGGTGATCCGCTCGTGTGAGAGGTCTTCCCACGACGTGCAGCCCAGCTGAGCGAGCTCGACCCATAGGTCGCGGATGTCGCCGGCATACGCCGCGAGCGTCGCCGGGGCAAACCCGCACTCCACCTTGCAATAGGTCAGAAAGTCGCGGACCGGCGACTCAAAACGCGAGGGCTTGCGCGTACGCTGCGCAGAGGCGGGCGAGCTATGCGACGGCCTGCTGGGGAGCGTCGGAGCTGGCACATGCGGCGGCGGGTTGGACCCAACGGTCTGGCGCGGGGAGGTCGTGCCGTGTCGGGGGGCCGGGTTGAAGCTCGGTCTCTGATTCATGGCACTGGGCCTGGCGTTCCCACGAGATGGCGTGATACGCCTTGCAGGAAAAGTGTCGCCCGCCAAGGCAGTAGTAGAAGGCCTGGGCGAGGGTTTGCTTGGTCATTCGGCAACCGCAACGCCCGTCGCCTTCATCGACGAACGGACACGGGCCGAGCTTGAGCATTCCGTTGCCGGGCATGCCTGGGCCTCCTTGCCCCTGCCCGCTCCTATCGGCGTCGGCGCAAGCCCCGGCTCAAAAAACAGTTGCATCGACCCCGGTTCACCCGCAACCAGCACTCAGACCCCCGCAACCCCCGCCACCTACGCCTACGACGGCTTGGGCCGACGCATCCAGAAAACCGTTGGCGCTGACACCTTCGACGACTACCATAACGAGTCGTGGCAGGTCGTCGAGGTCCGCAAGAACCAGGCGAGCGACGCGGACCCGATCGAGCAGTTTGTTTACGACACCAACTATATCGACGCCCTCGTGATGAGATGGTACGACGCCAACCAGGACAACGCCGCCGACGAACAGTTCTACCTCTACGACGCGAGCTTCAACGTCACCGCGCTCTTGGATGAAGACGGCCTCGCCATCGAACGCTACCGCTACACGCCCTACGGCGAGCGCATCGTCCTCGACGCCGACTTCACCGCCGACGCCGACAACACAACGGACTACGCCAACCACCGCGGCTTCCAGGGCCTAAACCACGACGACGAGAGCGGGTTGATCGAGAACCGAGCACGTATGCTCGACCCGCTGACGGGGCGATTCATCCAACGCGACCCACTGGGGTATCCCGACGGCATGAACACCTATGCGGCCTACCATGTGATGTGGGGTGGGGTGGACCCGATGGGGTTGTACAGTGATGAAGACTGTTATAAAGATTGCGATAAAGTAGCAGAAGCATATAGGAAAAAACATAAAAATAGTCCGGCCATTGATAATTGGCATTACAACTGTATTAAATGCTGCGGCAAAAACCCTGATCCTAAATGCGCAAGCTCTTTAGATATCACGACACCTTTACCAGACACCCCGAGGCCAAGAAAAGAATGCCCGCAGCCAGACTATAATTGACAACACACACTTTTAGGTCGCCTAAATGAACATGAAAGATTTAGGAGTATTTTATGTACACAAAGATTTTTGTAGTGATTTTTTACTTAATTGCATTAGTAGGATGTTGTTCAAGAAACACTGAAGGTACAACAAAGAACAGCATATACATGGCTGTTTACAATAATGATATTTCAAAAATAGAAAAATATATTAAATGTGGGGGCGATATCAATCCGAATGATAACTCGGATATTTCATTGTTAGCACTTGCATCTGGATATGGCGATATTGAGATTATTTCATATTTAATTAATGCAGGTGCAGATTTAGAGGCTGGAAATAGTTCAGCACTATTTCATGCTGCAAGACGAGAAAGAATGGAAGTTGTAAAGTTACTTTTAGAAAAAGGCGCTAATCCGAATAGTCGCACTAAGAGCTATCAGACAACCCCCTTAATGGCCGCAGCATCGTATGGGAATACTGAAATATGCAAACTTTTAATAAGTTATAAGGCAGATCCAAGATTGCAAAATAAAGCTGGAAAATCTGCTATTGACAATGCACGAGATAATGGATTTAGTGATTTGGCACTGTTTTTAAGCAGTGTTCATGAGAATGGGGAAGAAAAGGGGTCAGACCCCATTGACGTGAGTGACTCGCGTTGATAGTCTGTGCTGATGGCCCGATCGCTTCGCATGACCCCCGGCGGCTACTGTTAACGGGGGGACTAAAGGTGTCGGATAACATTATTGACATGGACAACAACGTGCCCTCTGCCGACAAAGTTAGCCGCTCCCCGTGGACCTCCCCCAGCTCCGGCGGCTACGACCGCTTCGGCCGGTCCGCCCAATACAAATACACCGCCGACACCACCACCCTCGCCGAACTGAACTACGGCTACGACGCCGGCTCCAACCACGTCTACCGCCAGGACGCCAGCCGCGTAATGGGGTCTGACCCCTTTTCTTCGTCGCAAGCATGAACCACCCCCGATCCCGACCCCGGAAGTCATCGGGCCCGTCGAACGGCAATCGTGGCTGGGCGGGCTTCTGAACCATTACGAGCGGAAAGCTGCATGAAAACAAGGGAAAACCGGTAGAGAACGACAATTCGGGCCGGGTCCGCAGGGTGGTCGGGAATCGGGCTTGGCGGGGGTGAACCACTTCAGTGTGAAGGTGACGACAAAGACCCCACATAAAAAAGCCGCGCTGTGGCGGCTTGGGTGAGTGGGGGTAGTCGGTCTCGTAGGCGACATCGTACGAGTCATCAGGGGGCCAAAACGGGCTCAAAGCCCAAGGCGGGAGATGAACTCAATCGTTTTTAGAATCCATTGATAGAGAAAACTTTTCATCTTCCTTCACGGTACTCGTGCCAGAACGATATGTATAACTCCACATAACATAATCATCTTTCTCTGCATTATCCCAAGTCTTATTTGGCCCTTTACTGGCGATCGCAACCACCTTTTTGTCATCAGAAAGCCACATAAGAATATCTTCACCCCATGCATCAATCATTTCGCCATTATGCAGAATATTCATATCTACAAAAGACCGGACATCTAAATCCGACAAACTATCTATAAATTTAGTGTTGTCAATTAATCCAGCATCCATGCGAGTTTGTATTTTTTGAGATGAAAAATAGATGCTTAAATGATTGATACGCTGCCTAGTTTCGACAGCTATATCACCATTGTGATCATCGCCCGAATTTTCGCTGCAAGTACACCCACATGCGATACAAGAAATCATAAAGGCCGCATATAATTTATTTTTTCGCATGACTGGCACCTTTCTTGTGACTTAGGACATCAACACAACTTGTCATTTAAAAACCTTATTCAGATCAAAATCGAGGCCCAACATAGTCATTCCTGTAACAGGATCACGCTTGGGATCTGGCCCAATGTTATCACATGTAAACCTAAAACAACACCTATCTCTTTCCCCAGCAAATATCTGGTTATACCTCTCTGCAAGTTCTTCGCAGCGAGTCGCTATTCTAGTTGGCGTATTTCCAGCTGCCTGGATGTCGCTAAATCGGGGAAGAAAAGGGGTCAGACCCCATTGGGGAAGAAAAGGGGTCAGACCCCATTGACGTGAGTGACTCGCGTTGATAGTCTGTGCTGATGGCCCGATCGCTTCGCATGACCCCCGGCGGCTACTGTTAACGGGGGGACTAAAGGTGTCGGATA
>Ga0208539_1000025_pt1 | contig 28938 bp, 40 predicted proteins | sample RushSE_CattailNL_5_FD_185681 | JGI IMG/M metagenome (GOLD analysis project Ga0208539, IMG submission 185681) | Natural and restored wetland microbial communities from the San Francisco Bay, California, USA, that impact long-term carbon... | ecosystem: Environmental > Terrestrial > Soil >...
CAGCTTCTACATCTCGAAGGCTTTTTTGGTCGCTTTGACGAATCCAAGTCTGTGGACCACTACGCTGTGTTCCAGCGACAATGCCGACCGCCTCGCTTGAACTTCGGAAAGTGAAATCTTCGGTGAATCGAAGCCGCTGGCCATCGGCGACAAGTATTTTGCGTTTTTTCAAGTCTTCCTTGCGGGCCTTGTAGCCCGCCTGCAGACTCGCCGTATTTTCTGCTTTAGCAAAGGAGCCGGCTTTGACAATAAAGCCTTCTTCGGCCACGTAGCCCGTAGCCGTTACGTTGTTTTCAAGCGTTACGCTGTAAAGATCAACACCCTCCGGGGTCGCTTCATCAGTCGTTTGGCTTTCAAATATGTCGTAGCCCATTGCAGCTGCAACAAGATAGAGGTGGTCAAGGAACTCCTCCATCGTGGTTGCTTCTGATCGCGAAAGCGACTTCTCGCTGGGCTTGCGGCCAGATTGGACTTTGTAACGGTTGGCTTCTTCGGCTCTCTTTGTGAGCCGCTCCTCCAGAAATGTGATGTGGCCTTTACTGAGATTATCACTCGCGGACAGGGCACCCGACATCGGTCGTACTCATAGCTTTTACTTCTGTTGTTGGTATCACATCAAACATCATGTCTCGTGCGTCAACCCCGAACTTGATTACATGGCCCCCGAAGTCTTTGCGAACTGGTTGGCAGCGGCCTCTGTCGTCGCGTTAGGAGCGCCGTTTTGTGCGATCGCCGTCAACCTGATTTCGCGCACGCCAACGCTCGTCGTCGTTACTTTGCTTTGCATCGCACAATTCTTCTGGACAATTGTGCACGAACAGGTCACGGGGTGGTCGATCGCCGAAGCATTGCTGGGCGTGATGGCGGTGAATGGCATCTTCCACACCCTGTATCGGTGGGGGCAGGGCCGTCACGTACTTGATTATGGACTGATTGAACCGTCCGAGCAGCTTAAAGAGGAATGGAGTCACAATAAACTGCGTCACGTATTGGTTCAAAAACTCAAATTGAATTGGGCCTGTTTACGCTTCTTGCAATTGCGAGATTTCTGGAAAATCAACCTCGGTTTGGGCGATGTGATTTACGTAGTTGGTGAAGAAATTCTTTATCACCTCGCCGAATACTTCCAATACAACTGCATCGCTTAGGCCGGCTTCGCGCGCCGCGGCGAGTTGGGAATCGGTGATGTACCCTTCTCGCTCCAGGATTGCGTCAACTAGACGCAGCACGGCCTGTGCATGATCGGACTCGGCTTTTCCTTGCCTCGCTTCAATCGTTTGTGCATCGGTCAAGCCAACCGACTTGCCGATCGCGGTGTGCGCCGAGGCGCAGTAGCCACATCCGTTTCGCTCAGCAACACGCAGCGCGATCTGCTCTTTGAGCAGACCCGATAGCGAGCCGCCATCGAGCGCCTGTCCCAACTGAAGCAAGCCCGCGAGCACGGAGGGGGCATGACCAAGTGTGCGGTAAAGGTTGGGAACCATGCCGACTTTCTGCCGGATCGCGGCAAACAATTCAGCAGCCTGTCCCTGGGCTTAATCAATATCGAGTGGTTCGATTCGAGGCATCTTGAAACTCCATACATGTTGCGGCGTAAGCCTGGTTTACCGATGACCGCAGCGAGCGTCCGCGCGATCTTGTTGGTGAGAAACACTTCATCACCAGAGTTGAGGATTAACTTCGGTCAGCGAGCAACTATTCCAAACGTATTCCGTAACTGGATTTGATATGCGCATTGGATTCAGCGGATTGCGTTGTGCTGATTGATCTTCCGCTCAATAACACGCAACGCGCGTCTGTCTGCGCATAGGGTCTTCAATCCTTCAACAAAGACCTGATCTGATTCTTCAACAGTGGCAGCGTTTGTTCTTCGAACCATGGATTTCTTTTCAGCCAACGGTTGTTACGTGGTGAGGGGTGAGGCAACGCGATCTGGTTTGGAAGCAAAGACGCATAATCCCGAACCGCATCGGTCAGCGTGCGGTAGGCTCGCTCGGTGTAATAGTCGATGGCGTACCGACCAATCAGTACTTTGAGTTCAATGCTAGGGAGGCTGTCAAGTATGGGAACGTGCCAACGCGGTGCACACTCGGGCCGGGGCGGCATGTCGCCGCCGGTTCCTGTCCCTGGATAGCAGAAACCCATCGGCATCAGCGCAACCTTCTTCACGTCGTAGAACAGCGACTTTTCGATACCCATCCAATCGCGTAGTCGAGCGCCGCTGGCGTCGTCCCATGGGACCCCGCCCTGGTGTGCTCGGACACCAGGTGCCTGGCCGATGATGATGAGAGCAGCAGTGTGCCCGGCTTGAACAAGTGGACGGGGACCCAAAGGCAGCATGTGCTTGCACTGATCGCAGCCCCGGACCTCGTCGAGAAGTTGTGCTAGTTTCGTCATAGCAAATCTCCGCTGCAAGCGATTCAATTTGGTTACTCGTCTGACAATCCCGAGCGACGCTGTTAAGTGTCGCCCGAGTAAGTGATGATTGGAGGTGGTGTTATGCCATCTTGATCTGTGTGGTGTTCTCAATGACAGGCTTACTGAGACCGACAACGGTCACGACCGCAGCGCCGTTAACCAGGTAGTACGCGAGGTCCAGACCTGCGAACCCAAGGACGAGTGGCGCGGCGAGGAAGGTGATACCGACAAGACCATCTACTGCGACGTGCAGCGGGTACGGCAGCACGCGTATCAATCCGAGTTGATGATCGGTCAGAATCGTGAGCAGCAGTGCCGCGACTCCGGTGACGATCGATAGCCAGAAGGCTACGGGGTGCGACTCACCCAGGCCGAGTAAAAATGGTGCAACCATCAATACAGCGGCGACAGGATAGTCAAGGTAGGCGTGTATCGTTTTGGTAACAAATCGAGGGTCCATGGGACTCCTTTCGTTGATGGGTGGGTTTGGGATTTATTCTGACTTAGGCTTGTTCTGGTCACGCCAGTAAGCGTCCGCCTTGTCTTTCAGCTCGTCCTTATTGCCTTGCTCCCAGAGTGAGCGGGCATCGACTTCTTCGTTCTTGAGGAACAGGTGGGTCTTGCCGTCGATGATTTTGAAGCTCATCGGATCGGGGACGAAGTGGGACTGGACCGTACAACCAAACGCGCAGTATCCACCGTAGGCAGGCATGTACCGTTCAGGCGAAGCGGTAAACGCCTTGATCTGCTCTGTGGAAGTGAAGAAATAGGTCACGCCTTTGTAGACCGCCGTGAAGCGCGGCGAGCCCGGCTCGGCACGATTATGGTCGAGATAGGACACGGGGCTGTAGCCACTGAGCCCAACGGTCAGGGTGTAGGGCGTGTCCTCTGCCGTCGCTTCGGCCTGACATGATTTGCATGCCTCGGAAGTCGGCTGCTTCGCACAGCTCGCGCATTCGGCATGCGCAACAGAGACACCAGCAAGAGAAACAAGGGCGATGGCGGCAACAATCAATTTTTTAAACAGATTCATCTTAGGGTCCTTTATAAGCGCGCACCTGGCGCGCGGGTGATTGATAGATATCACGGGCAAGGGCACGGCAACACACCGCAGCCCGCCGTTGTGGCGTAACAGGGCCACCACGACATGTTTGAGTCATGACGTAAGCAGCGCGTAGTCGCCAGAGGGTTACTATTGTTGTAGGGTAACTGGCGACGCTAGAACAGCGTCAAGCCCATGCCGTCGAGCGACGCTTGAAGCACGTCGCCTCGGTCGCGGCGGTTACTACTCGGAATGCTTTCACGAGTTCGCATGTCACAAAGAATCCTGAGGGCTTTCAGATTATTCCCTCTAAAATAAAAATGAGGCGTCCGATCGATTCAAACGGTAACGCACAAACATCTGACCACCAACATCAAGCGTTCCGGCAGGGATAAACCCAAGACGCGTTAGCCCCCTGACCCGAATCCGGGTTGGCGGCAGCAGTGTCGTCACCGTGTCAAGGCCTAATTCACGAAAGGCACGGCCGAGAATAACGCGAATCAGTTGACCTCCTGCACCCCAATAGGCGGGCTTAAGTACCAGCGCGATATCGGCTTCGCCTGACTCGGGCTGTACCCCACCCCAGCCCGCAAAGACGCCATCTATCAAGATGGCCCAAGGCCCATAGCCGTGCTTCATCCAGAGGCGCTCTTTGTCGTCGACAAATGCCCGGCAATAGACCTCATCAAAATGATCCAGCATAAGCGGCATATGCCGCCTTACCAGCGGATCATTCATCAGCGATATGATGTCACCAGACGTGACCTGCGACAGCCGTTTGAACTCGATATTCGCGCGATTCCAAGAGTGACGCATATCTTGATCTATGTTGGGTTACGGTTGCACAATGGAATACGGTCTTCTGCCAAAGCAACGCAATGAACCGTATGATCTGGTTGAAACGGTGTAAGGTGTGCCTCTATTCCTCGCGATCCATAAATGTTTTGGCCAATTGTTGCATCTGATATGGATCAACCCCTTCCACGCTGACCAAACTCTTCATTCCGCTCCCGCCATGACAAATCAACGCTAATTGACAACTCAGAAACGCCGGCGTGAGGAGTTGGAGAAACGTCAGAAGGCCGAACGGCGCAGGGTCGATCGGCTGCTCGCGGAAGTCAGGCGTCGGCAACTTAGCAATCAGATCCGCGAATGTCTGGAAGAGGTTTGTGTGATGCTGATGAAGCGCGACAACTTCACCTCGATCCATGTGGACAGCGAAGCGGCAGAGTTTTTGCGATGGGGGCATTTGCAGGCAGACCGCTTTGATCCGCTGATAGATTTGCCGCCTTTCGTACTTGATGAACAAATCAGACGAAGCGTTCAATATCTGGAACCAAATCTATCATGACGGCTGATGGCGTCGCCGATGTCGAGGGCGATGGTTATTGTGCTTTGTGCGATGCCGTATGCACCGGCTAAGCGAACACGTAATCTGGTCCGATAGTCAGGACTATGTTCAATACATGGGCGACGGCCTAGAGTCACAGAGAGGCTTGCTAAAATCGTTACCCGGTGTGGTGTAAATGATGGCGCTGACTACCGCCGGACCGAATCCTCGCGTGTCTAAGCTCGCGCGACCAAGCCGGGTACTCACTGCGAATCAGAATCCGTGCTCGGCAGACTAGCGCCGCAATGCGATCCTCAACTTCCAGCCCATCGTCCGCCCACCACACGGGCTGGTCACCAAACTTCTCAAGGTAGACAGGCTGCCTCCACCAGTCCCCCTCCTCACCCAATACTTGCAGCCACAACCCCGCGTCCGCGGCCGCAAGAAAGCGCCTAGGCCGATCCAACACCGCCCGGCAATCAGCCCAATCAATAAACAGGTCTTCCGAATCAGCCTCACCGTGACGCACGACCTCTGTATCATTACATGGCTGAGTCTGTTCCCTCGGCCCGCGCACCGGCAGTCGTGCATCGATGGGCGTATCGGTTGTCTCTGTCGCTTGATTCACTTGCTTCATCACGTGACCCTTCTTCATCGAACTGTGACTGTTTGCCGTCTACGTGTCGATCGCCGAGCGCTGTCAGCATTCGCGCATCAATTGGGCCGGATGGTGCAGGCTGCTTTCACCGTTGCGGACCTTCCCGGTACGGCCCACGATCGGATACTGCCTTGCCGACCAGTAAGTGAAAGGATTGGCTGTACTTAACTAGTCATAAGCCAGGACAATCCCTTGCGTAGCAACATTGGGCCTGAGCTCGTCGGCATGCGCAAACTTTTTCTCTGCGACAGCAAGGCTTGGCAGGTCAAGTCCGGAATGATTAACGATGCCGATGTCCTTGAGCATGAGCGGCACAGCGAAGCCTGTCTCAAGGTCGCCATCCGCCACGCGTCTGCCCAAATTGCTCAGAGCCCAAGACCCTGCGGCACCACTGCTGCATACTTCAACAATCTTGGAAAAATCAATGTCATGCGCCTTCGCGTAGGCATAGGCTTCGGCGAGCGCTGTCGCATGCACCGCACAAAGGATTTGGTTTGCAGCTTTGACTGCTTGACCGGCCCCGAGTTCGCCGCAGTGATAGATGTGCTCGCCGACGGCTTCAAACACGGGGCGAGCTTGCTCAAAGTCCTCTTTGCTACCGCCCGCTATGATGGCGAGCGTTGCGTTGATCGCGCCCAAGTCGCCACCCGAGACGGGAGCTTCGAGATAGTGCAGGCCCGCTTTGCGAACCTGATTGCCAATAGATATTGATGCCGCCGGACCAATGGTTGAGAAATCGATCACCAGCGTGCCTGGCTTCGCTGAGGCGACGATACCGCCGTCGCCCAACGTGACCTGCTCTGCGTCGCGGTCTCTTGATACACACATTGCGACAATATCCGCGTCCTGGACGCATTTCTTGATATCAGGAGCCACTCGGCAGCCGGACTGTTCGGCGAAGCGAGTGCCCGGTCGGTCGGGTGTCCTGTTCCACACAGTGACCGAAAACCCGGCCTTTTGCAGATTAACCGCCATCGGGGCACCCATCACACCCATGCCAATAAAGCCAATCTGTTTGTTCATAGCTGTTCCTTTCGTGAGGTTTTAGATTTAGTCAAATGCCTGCCGAGCAGCTTTCGCCACCCAGAGGCTTGAGTTGTTCGTCCAACGCTCAATCCTCTCGTTTAATCCATGCGCGGAGGAGCAGCCGGGGGCTGTCCAAGCCTGATAGCGGATCTCGGCCGTGCGTCACGCGAAAGTTTTTGATGACCAAAATTTGGCCCTGCAGCAGTGTCAGGCGGACACCAGAGGTTTCGCGCAAGTACCCCCGCACCCACTCGATCGCCTCGACGATCGGATAGCCTGCGTCATAGACGACTTCAGGCCGAACCTGGTCATCATGACGCCACCGGAAGGCGAACTCGCCCGAAGGCAGCGGCTCGAGGATGTGGCCATCGTAGGTGTCCACGCGCCCATCCTCGTCGGTGCGGGCATAGCGGATTTCTGCTCGCTTGAGAGCCTCGCCATACGCGGTGGGGATCTTGCTCAACAAATGTCGGACCGACTTTAGCACCGTCCGGCCGCTGTTAGGATCCGTGTCCGGCGTCTGAACACCTAGCAAAAAATGCGACGGCGATGAAGCATCGAAGGTCCCGTCAGTGTGGTCGGGGTGAGGACCTGCCGCCATCGCGATCGACTTGATCGCTTTTGGATCGACCTTGATTTCACGGATCGTGCCGAAAGCATGGGGGTCTTGGGCCCCGCCGAGCTCTTTGACGAGCGATTCGAACTGCTCGCGGAACGTACCCGCACCGCCGTGAGTGTCGAAGACCGTGACATCAACCTGCTTATCCTTGACCGCCTCAAGGGTGGTCAAGAGCGTGCGGGTCGTGCGGATGTTGACGCCAGCAGGCGTCGATGCCCCGCCCGGACGGCGGCGGCGATCACCGCAGCCCGGGCCACCACAGCGGCCGCAGCCACCACACCCTGAACATCCCGCTTTAGTAGCTGCGGGTCCAGCCGTTTGCCCGGGGACTCCGGGGCTTGTTGCCGTGGTCATGTTGACCTCCTCGTTAGGTTCGGCGGTTTATTCTCGGCGTCACGCGACGCCTAAATTTGGTTTACGTTCGGTACTTTCGGCCAAATGGAGAGCTGCAGAAGTCCCCTTTAAAGTATAGTTGCCCGAAAAGGAATCACCAAGAAGTTTTTCCGGATATTTTCCGGATAGTTTCACTTTACTTATATACGCATTCTCAAGACGCTACCGAACTGGCCTATTTGTGCTATACTTTCCTTATGGCTGGAACCAAAACCATGTTGTCTAGACTCATTGAGCTTCGCCTCAACGAAGTCGCGAAGAGTACGCGCGAGTACGAACGCGAGGTTCTGAAGTTTGAGAAAATGCGAAGACTGCACAAGTGGTCTGCCGGGATCGGCCATCAGCCAATCAAGCCTGGCTCACATGACGACCTCCTTGAGGCACTCGCCAAGGACTTCGGTCAATCGGGTGACAATGAAATCAATTCGTGCAACACGCTTAAAAAGGTGCGCGAGGCATCACAGATAGAGCTAGGCGCACCGCATGCTCACAACGACAACAAAGATGATAAGAGGAATCTCTTCAGGATCGGCTTCGGGCACACGATGTGGGCGGCACCGTTACCGATTGCACTAAGGAACCTCGAAGAAGAAACCGACACGGAAGAAGAATACGACAAGGCTGTGTTGGGCTTTAAGGCATCGAGCTTCTATGAAGATAATAACACTACTATGAAGACTAAGCCAGAATTCCCCTTGGACCCTGGGGATTCTTTGTTATCGATCGAAGATAGAAATAGCGACATTTATTGCCCTGCATCTGCGAAAGAGGTTATTGAGTGGCTGAAAGACCGCAAGATCGACATCGCCTGCGTTCCCCAACAAGCCATTGATATGACGCCGTCTAGTGCCAGACTCTATGAGCGAGTAGGCAATATCGCCGATTCGGCCTCAGGTTGCTCCCTAGTTTTCTTGACAGAGAGTTGCGAGAAGAATCCATTGATAACCAGGCTGGTGGAGGAGATCGATCTACACTTTGATAGATTTAGGAATTCAGAGCAGGTTTGCATGAGCACGCGAACGCTTGGCTATGCCATGGAGACTGCGTTCAAATTTGCGAAAAATCTAGATGTTCCAAAAGTTCGTATCGGCTATGAAGAACAGACAGCCGCAAAGTCATATTTCGATCACGCATTTGAACTGGGCCCAGGTCGTCTGCAGGGTATTAATATTAAGGATCATATTAGGACTTCCGGTGAACTTGGCGTTAAGTTGCCCGCCGAGTGGCTTGATCATTTACTCGACGAAGAGGTCTTTGGCGTTGTGACTTGGGAGCCACACGCATCGCAACTCGTTGCACTTGGCAAGGGGAAGCTCAAGTCGGCGCCCCTTTATTTCAGCTTGGACCCGATTGCAGGGCAGAAGCACTTAACGATGGACATAATGATCTTAAGCGAGAGATCAAATGATACTAAGCTACTCATGGCAGCCCGCCAGCTGATGTCACGCCTTGAAGATGCTGTGTACGAAGTTAGAAATTTGCACACGACAATTATCAGAGCGAAATGGGTCGCGGACTACTACGGCGTGGCATATGGAGCCGGGGGGGATGACAAAGTGTTCAGTGCCGAAGACGCGGTGCATATTTCGCGGATGTTGAATCGGATCCGCTTTACGGTATCCATTGATCCTGCATTCCATAGAAAGGTCGTTGCACTTTATGAGTAATCATGCGAACATTGAATTACGTGGAAAGCTTGCTGGTTATTTCGCCTCATCGCCGAGCGCCGCGGATACGGCCCGCGACGAGGCATACTCACACTCGCCCGTCTTGGAAAAGGATGTGCCGCCGCAGCCGCCGTCCAGCGATGCAATGACTCAAGTGGAGGCGTTGCTGGACACGCTGCGTCCAGCGATGGAGGCCGATGGCGGCGGGGTTGATTTAGACTGTATCTGCGACGGCGTCGTTGCCGTAAGGCTCAAAGGCCTCTGCCTCGACTGTCCGAGTTCGGACATGACGCTTAGGCTTGGTATTGAAAAAACTCTTAAGACCCGACTTGCTTGGGTCAAATCTGTGATCCGTGTTGACGAAGCCTACCCAAAGAAGAACTTTTAATGAATGCACTCAATAAAATCTTAATGATCACACTAGTTCTTATATCCATCGCCTTATGCGGGTGCGGTGGGAAGGATGATCCTAAGGAGACAAATGGATTAGGTTCAGGCGAAGAGGTAACTATCGGCATTCAGAACTCGCCGGCTATGGCCTTGGTGATGGTTGCCGAAGATGAAGGATTCTTTGATAGGGAGGGTGTGAACGTTACGATTAAAGAGTTCACGGCCGGGAAATTTGCGCTGCAGGCTTTCATGGGTGGGTCGCTAGATTTCTGCGTCTCAGGTGAAGTGCCGGTGATCCTAGCGACTTTGCAAGGCAGTGAACTGCGGGTTGTTACCTCGGTGGTGCGAGATACGACCAACGAGTGTCGAATTATTGTTCGTAAAGATGATTCCACGTCAGATGGGCCAGAGGCTTACTTCAAGGCTGGCCGTCGTCGGCTAGCTACGAGCTTTGGTGGCGGACCGGAGTTTTTTACCCACGAATTCCTCCGGGCCTACAACATCCCGCTAGATTCAGTCGAATTGGTAAGCATGGCTCCACAGGACATGCCAGCCGCTTTGCGCTCGGGTTCCGTTGATGGTATCGCGATTTTTGATCCGTTTGCATATATTGCCGAGGAGCTCATGGGGGATCAGGCTGTTACCTTCGAAGACGAGAAAGTGTATTCGGAGTTCTACGTAATCAGCGCATCGAAGCAACAATTTGAGGAGCATCCGGAGCGCATCGAGGCGATCCTACGCGCGCTAAATTCGGCTGCGAAGTTCATGGATTCCGATCCGGAGCGTTCCAAGGAGATTGTTGCCAAATACACCAAGCTCGACCCGGAAGTGATCGAAGGCGTATGGCCTAGTTTTGATTTCGCCGCATGGCTGCCGCAAGAGTTACTTGATGTGTGGGGGCGTCAGGTGGACTGGGCAATCGAGCAAGGCAAAGTGCCTAGCGCCGTGAAACGCCCGGATGTCCGCAGCATTGTTGACGCCGAATGGCTTCGCCGCGTGCGTCCCGAAGCGGTTGAGTTTGATTAAATGCAATTCCTGCGTCTAAAAAGCGGGTGGATGGTGTGGGCGGGGCCCACTATTGGGATCACTGTGGTCCTATTGCTATGGGAGGCTCTCGCGAGGTCTTCGGTATTCGACCGGGTGTTACTTCCACCCCCCATAAAGGTGCTGGCCGCGTTAAGTGATTGGGCGCGTTCGGGCGTCCTGTGGGATGATCTGGTAATTAGTGTGTGGCGTGCATGGGTGGGGCTATTGATTGGTGCTACGTCCGGTGTAGCCGTTGGGGTGCTGACAGGTCGCAGCCGGGTGCTCGGGAGTTTGCTCGTCCCTGTCCTTACCCCTGTCCGTGCGCTTCCGCCGGTCAGCCTGATCCCACTATTCATCATCTTTGTTGGCATCGATACGACAGGGAAAATCGCGGTGATAGCCTTTTCTGTGTTCTTCCCGGTTTGGACCAACACGCATATTGGAGCATCCAATCTCCCGACTGCTTATTTTAAAGCCGCACATAGTCTGGGCCTAGGAAGGCTGCGGATCATGCTACGGATCGTCTTGCCAGCGACGGTTCCGTCGATGCTTGCTGGCATTCGGCTTGGAGCTGCGGTCTCATTCATCATGCTATACGTGTCAGAGCTTTCAGGTGCTAGTGCGGGTATCGGCTATCGTGTCAGTGTGTCCCACTTGTCATATCAAATTGATCTTATGCTCGCGTCCTTGGCTGTGCTTGGGGCGTTGGCGGCGGCCACTGATATGATGATCGTGCTGATATCCCGATGGCTGTTCCCTTGGATGGAGCGTACCCGATGATCGTGACGGAGAACCTATCAGTGCGGTACGGTGACATTGAAGCAGTGCGTGATGTTGATTTCGAAGTGGGAACTGCGGAAGTCGTTGCTCTTTTTGGCCGCAGTGGTAGTGGCAAGAGCTCAATAGCGAACGCGATCGCCGGATTTATCCCGTATTCAGGACTGATCAAAGCCCCAAATAATATCGGCGTGGTCTTTCAATCGTATGCCCTCTATCCGTTTATGACGTGTAGCGCAAATGTCGGGCTTGGAATTCACGATCTGCCAAAGGGCGAATGGCGCAGCCGAGTGAATGAGATGCTAGAGTTCGTCGGACTTTCTGCACTTGGGAAACGGTACCCAGCGGAGTTGTCGGGCGGGCAACAGCAGCGGGTAGCGATTGCTAGGGCTCTCGCTGGGGCCCCGCAGTGCCTGATTATGGACGAGCCCTTTGGAGCCGTAGATGTGCTGCTCAGGGAATCGTTCGCAAACTGGTTTGATCAGGTCGTCACAGAGAAGCGCCTATCGGTCCTCTTTATCAGCCATGATCCAGAGGAAGTGGTCCACATCAGCGATCGGGTGCACATAATTGAAAATGGTAGCATTTCAGATACAGTGCGTATTGATCTGCCCAGACCACGCCCGATCGAGATCCGCGACGATCCGAAATTCCGTGCTCTTACGCGACGTCTTAAGACGGTGGTTGCTAGCACGAGCGATACACTCCAAATCCGAAAGGACCCTCAAGAGGGACTGAACAATGATTGACCAAAGCACTGAGACATTACGTCAACCAATAAAAAATCGCTCTGCGAAGCGAGTACATGAACAGACAGGCATCGAGTTTTCGTTCGTTCCCGGTGGTGTCTTTCGCATGGGTGCGGATGATGGCGGCGAATTCGAGCGTCCCGTCCATGAAGTTAATCTTTCGCCATATTGGATGGCAACTGGCACTATTACCAATAGGCAATTCAATCGGTTCGTTCATCAGACTGGCTACCGCACATCCGCTGAACAAGAAGGCGAGGCATTGACTTACGTTGGCGAAACGTTCGAAAACAGGCCTGGCATTAGCTGGAAGTCTTTTGTGACGCCTGATCGGCTGGATCACCCTGCGATCCTTGTATCCTGGGACGACGCTTTGGCTTATTGCGAGTGGTCTAACTTAAGGCTCCCAACGGAAGCGGAATGGGAATTTGCCGCACGTGGAGGGGTGAAAGGCGCACTCTATCCTTGGGGGAATACAGAGCCAACACGGCAGGTGGTAAATTTCGAACGACAATGGGAGGGCTCGCCACCAACCGTCAATGCAATTTCGGGTGAGCCCAACACTTATGGTTTGTATCATATCGTGGGCAATGTCTGGCAATGGTGTTCAGACTGGTATGCTAAAGATGCCTACAAGTTGACTGATCAAAGCAACCCTACGGGACCCACAAATGGCGATCTTCGCGTCCGGCGAGGCGGGTCTTGGAACGTCATTCAAGCATTTAGACTCCGTTGTGCAAACCGCGGTGCCATGAAGCAAAATATGTGCGCATTAAACGTAGGATTTCGATGTTGCTTGGATGACTAGTCACGCTGTCCGGAAACTCCGTTCCTCAGAACCATTGACAAGTCAACGCTCTTTGACAGCAGCATAGCCCCTCTTTGCGTTTCACGTAGTAGCCCGCGAGGAGAGATGGTCTCCATCGACTGTTGCGGCCAATGAGGGTGGTCGAACATCAGGCTTTTGGCGCATATGCCGTGCTCAAGCCGGCACTGTTAATCCACCGTGCGTGCGGCTTGCCTGGAGTTATCGCCAAAATTTATATCAAAGCTATGGAGATCGACTCGTTTAGTGGATTGCGCGGACGGAGCTTCCACCGTCAAAGCGAAAGCCTGACGGTTTTTTCTTGCGCGAATCAAGCTATCCGCAACCCCGCCACGTTGCGCTCGTTACGACAATGACTTACGTCAAGCGCGTTGCTCTCTCGATTACCGAGGTGTTAACGAGCCAGAGAATCCGACACCCATCTCGGCCGAGAACTCTCAGACTCTCGGCCCGCCGGACCCCTCGGATTTAACACCACCGTTGGCCTCGGCACTCTCGCAGATTAGGGTGTTTATCGAACGAGCAGACGGTGAGCTTTACGCCTAAGAATCTTCCGGCAGCAAGACTCCTGGGCGATGACTTCTCAAACTTGGTGGACTGGCCATAATCGTTCAATATTTCGATACACGTCCATGATGAGGAACTTTTCTCGTCCAATGGAGTCCTTCAGATCCTTTGGGAACTGGGCCATATCCTCGTATGTATCTACGATCACAAACTCAATCTGTTTGTGATCGAATGCAAAATCATGTGGCACTCGCCATTCTCGCTCGTGGGAGTAATCAACAGATTTTCCACTTAGAGTCGCGTCGGCCTTGAATTTCTTCGGGCGATACTTGGGCCAGAATGGCGTGACAAATGTCTTCAAGTGATCTTCCCATTGCTGTTTGTCCCAATGATCCGCGCGTACGTAGTAAACGGGACCGCCCCCAGCAGCGAACACATGAGGCTTTCGGAAGCCAACACCATACGGCGAGTATGCCCTCGCATGATCGAGCATGCTTGACCAAGGGCATTCCGTGAAACACACAGCCAAGCGCCCAGTCCACGGCATTTGGGAAGCTTGGATGCACTTGCTATTAAGGATCGATATCAGCCTGTCTTTAGCTGAGACAGCGCCGTATTGATTGCAGGGATTATTGTTATTAGTGTGCCCTACGGGTTTGCGACTCGTCGTAAAATGCCCTAAAAAATCACTAAAATCAGGTCTTGCCATCGACAGTTTCCCTTTCGTGCTACGCGTTTGGTCTTTTATCTTCCGATGCAACAGAGCCGATCCGTGATACGACCTCATTCATGGTGTAGTGAACAAACTGCTTGCCTAGTTCTGTTAATTCGTATTGGTCAGAGTTGTCGAATGCCGATTTCATCACACGCGAACCTTGACCCTTTGGCGTCTTCTGTGGCTGCTTTTTGATGAAGTTGCCAAAGCGATCCGTTGGCCGATGTTGGCGTATCACGTGACCGAGGCTAAGGTCGTGGATGAGCAGTTTGAACAGGTCAGCCTCAGCGGAATCCTCCCGGACGCGTTCGCCGTGGATATTTTTCCAGATGTTTCCTCGTCCAATCCCTTCATGTTTAAATACCTCGCGGATCACCTTGAAGTGAATCTCGTGGTACTTGTCTATCCACTCAATGAACAGCCGTACCACGTCGTCGGAACAGATTCGCACTGCCGCAGCGTTTGTCAGCAGATTTTGAATCAGCCGTTTCTTCTCTTCAGTTTCTGCCTGGTCCCACGTCTTGAACGCACGGCGAACGAGAGAAAGGTATTCCTCGCTCTGAATCCGCTCATCCAATTCAATTGCTAGGGTCTCCAGCCGGGTGATGATAGACAGTAATGATGCGCCCAGTTTCTTGACGGAGTCCTGGTGCTGTTCCAGCCATTGGCGGTACAACTCGTTAAGTTCAGCTTGGTCGCTATCTGCCGAAAGTGTGGCGGCACCTGCGAATACGCCCCCGACCCAGGGCACGCTGCTGAGGGCCGCAAGGATCAACCGCTTATAACGTCCCCATTTCCCCGAGCGGAAGGCCGTTTCCAAGCGATCCCGCAACTCCTCACCAGCCTGAACTGACGCTGGCATGCCACCCAGACTAATTTCAGGCTTCGACTCTTCCATAGAAATCTCATCCGCGATGCAATCAAAATCCAAGCTTGAAGTGGGCATTGTAGAGCAAACGTCTCAACGTAAGTTTTCGAACTGGCGTGCTGATGTAGTTAACAGACGCCAACAACAGAACGTGGCCTTACATCCAGCCATTCGCAGGGAGTCGCGATGAGCACGGTGCGCGATCAGTACATCCATCTCTCCGACCAAGACCGCCGCGAGCGCATCGCGGACCTGCTTGCTCGCGGGGTCGTCCGCTACCTCCGCGATTGCTGGCCCGATTTGAGCATCAAAGAAGTTGCCCACAAGGCCGAAACTGGACTTGAGGTTTCCGACAAAACGAGGCTCCATGTGTCTCGTGGTTACGCCCAAGTACTCCCTTGAGCCGCTTCGTGAACGCGGCCGCGCGGCGCTTGACTGTACTGATGTTGATGGGATCGACTCTGCACGGCTTGTCGAGTTGCGCTATCGTTTCCCTGGCAACAACAAGTACTGCCAGACTCACAAGGCCGTGGATGTTTTCACTGGCTTGGAGCACACGCAGGATGACATCCCCGAAGGCGTCGAGCTTGTCTATATGGCGCTGAAGATCATTCCCAGCACAGAGCTGGGTGGCGAGCGGAACATCAAGCTTCAATGGCCGAACATCTCGGTCTACGACCACGAGAACGACGCCGAACTTGCTCACCGATTCCTGGCCGAGCGCGGCTTCCTTGTTAATCGTCGTGGGGGTGCAGCCTAATGGACTCGTATTCCTTGGAGCCGCTTTGGAAGTTCTTAAACCTCAGGCAAGGCCTTGACGCCAGCAGTATGGAATGGCGGTCGGTACTCGGCGATGCCACATGGCGTGCGTTGAAGCCAACCCATTTTCAAGGAATGGGTATTGCGGCGAGTTGTCGAGCCAACGACCACGATCGAATATTAGACGTGGTCCCGGCGAGGTCCGGTTATCAGCTTGTCTGCGAATCGACGGGCACTGTTGCCGCAACCGGGATCGAGGAGGCCGACGTCCGTTGCTATCGCCTTGACCTGCCTGCACTTCGCCGATCAATCGCATCTGCGCTCGGTGTACGAGCCAACCCAACTCCGATCAATGGGTTGCACGGCTCCTACTCGATCGGTGAAGTTCCGATCGACCAGAACATGTCGGTCCCGTCTTACATGATCCTGCCCGCATCGGTGAAGCTGTTCACTCGCGAGCTACAGGACCTCTGCATGCGTCCTGATCCGGGCTTTATTGTGCTGACTTCGCACGAGGGCGCGATCGACCACGTAACCGCCACGATGATTAGGGCGAAACACGGGTTCGTATGCCCACTCACGGATGCCATCGGCTGGGATGGCAAGGCGATGACCAAACTTTCCGCCTGGGATGAAATCGTTGAGTCGTATCGCATGCAGCACCTCGCTACACTCGCGTCAACCCGGGGCCTCACGGTCACCAAGCCGAAACGGCAGACGAAGAAGAAACGGGGCGAGCGGACCGCGAAGACGGAATCGCTTCGAAAGGCTGTAGAAGAACACTTGCGGAGTGCTCGCGACCATGCGTTCTCGTTAGTTGATCGTGGTGAGCCTGCCCAGCTTCTGCCTCGTCCCACTCAGAAAGAGATGGCCAAGCGGGCGGGAGCCAGTGAATCCGACTTCACCCGCTGCAAAAATGATGACCAGATGCTCAGCTTGCTGTGGGATACCATTGTCCAACCGCTCGACGACTTTCTTCTGCGCCTCGATCCGCGCCGCGATCTCATCCAGCGAAGCGGTCAGGCGTCCTGTTTCGAGGCGCGCCAGGAGCTGGCCCTCAACCCCTGCGTTAAAATCCAGCGATGGCACAGACCAAAAAACTGTCGGCAGCTGAGCTGCTGGGTGCCCCCCCGGCGCCCAAGCGTGGTCGTGAGCGGCTCGTGGCGACCGCCAACGAGTTGTTCTACCATCGCGGCTTCAACGCGGTTGGCATCGACCAGGTCATCGCCGAGGCGGGCGTGTCGAAGACCACGTTCTATAAGCATTTTGAGAGCAAGGACGAACTGCTGGTCGCGGCCGTTGAGCAGCGTGACCGCTGGGAGCGTGACGCGTGGGCCCGGGCCATGGTGAGACTCGGCGGCAAGAGCCCGCGCGGTCAATTGCTGGCGCTGTTTGATGTGCTGGACATCTGGTTCAACGACCCGTCATTCAACGGCTGCATCTTCATCAACGCCGCCTCCGAGTTTCCCAACCCCAACGATCCCGTCCATCAGGCCGCTGCCAAACACAAGCATGCCACCCGCGATCACATCCGCGACCTGGCCGCCCGCGCCAAAGCCCTTGATCCCGAGGCCTTCGCGGACGCCTACATGATCCTGTTTGAGGGCACGCTCATTATGCGCCAGGTCCACGGTCGAAATGATGCTGCACGGATCGCTCGCGGCTCAATCGAGGCGCTGCTTGATCAGCACGGTGCCACCTCTTGAAAACGTGCAGGTACGGGTTTCGTCCCGTTGCTCCACGATTTCTGTCGTACATCGGATTAGCCACCGCCGAAGGTCAACCCGAAGCGATCGCAGAGCCCCGGGACCGAGTCAAAATCCATGTCCAGTTCGTACTTGCTATTGATCGCGGCAAACGCATCTATATCGCCCCAGTGATCCGCGACCTCGCAGAAGTAGTGCTCGAATCCCGCCGGGGCGATCACCTCGATGATCGTGCAGGGGGTGTCGTCGGCGTTCCAGAAGGTGTGCCACTGATTGCGCGGCTTGGCGACCCAGTCCCCCGCCTCGGCGGTCACCACATCGTCGCCCAGCAGCGCACCCATTCGGCCCTCGATGACATACGAAAATTCGTCCTCGCGGTGATGGCGGTGTAGCGGCGCGGCGAGCGCATGCGGAGCCATGGGATGGTGAACGATCGAGAAACCGCCGCCGGTCTGTACACCGAACAGCTTCCACACGACACCGAAGCCGCCGAAGTCAAAGGCGTCTTCAGAGTCAGCTGGCACGATCAAAGGCTGGGACATCACGCTACTCCTGTTTCAAGCATGCGAAACGACCGACGTGTTCTCGACCCGCGCGAGGATGTTGACGTAGGTCCGTGTTGGCTGCACGCCGTAGAGTTCGCCGATGGACTTGAGCGTGCTCTCGGTGAAGAACGCGTCGGCAGGTGCTTTGCCTGCGGCAATGTGGTTCTCATTCCTTGATCCCCATCGCTTTGATGCGTGAATTGAGTGTTGTTGGCTTGACGCCCAGCAGCGCGGCGGCGCCGTTTGGGCCATAGACTTTGTCGCGGCATTGCGACAAGGCGGCGCGGATGTTGCGGGCCTCGATCTCTCGCAGTTCGTGGTCGGTCAGCACGCGTTGGGGCGATGCCGATTCTAGTGTTATCGATCGTTGTTTTGAATCCGTCTTGGGCAAGTCGAATTGCAGGCGGCCGTGGGTGGCCACAATGCAGGCTCGTTCGAGGGCGTGTTGCAGTTCGCGGACGTTGCCGGGCCAGTCGTGGCGTTGTAGGGTCTGGACGTTGGCAAGGGTCAATCGCGGGCGTGACCTGCCCAGCTGTCTTGCAAAGCGATCCAGGAAGTGTTCGGCCAGCAGCGGGATGTCTTCGGTCCGTTTCCGCAGCGGCGGCAACTCGATGGGGAAGACGCTCAGGCGGTAGAACAGGTCCTGCCGGAATTTCCCGGCTTCGGCTTCGGCACGCAGGTTTCGATTGGTGGCGGCAATCACGCGGACGTCGATCCGCCGGGTCCGCTCCTCGCCGACGCGTTCGACCTCGCCTTCTTGCAGGACCCTCAGCAGCTTGGCCTGCAGGTCCAGCGGGATCTCGCCGATCTCATCGAGGAACAGCGTGCCGCCGTCCGCCAGCTCAAATCGCCCGGCCCGGTCGCGGAGGGCCCCGGTGAAAGCGCCCTTGGCGTGGCCGAAGAACTCGCTTTCGTAGAGCTCGCGCGGGATCGCGGCGCAGTTGACTTTGATCAATGGCCGCTCGGCACGCTGGCTGTGGCGGTGGATTTCACGCGCGACGACTTCCTTGCCCGTCCCGCTTTCGCCGAGGATCAGGACGGCGGAACTCGTCGGTGCGACCAGTTCGATCTGGCGCGTGACCGCCTGCAGCGATGGTGATTGCCCGATCAGGTCACCGAACGCCGTGGACTGCTGGACTTCTTCGCGAAGGTATTCGTTTTCCTGCTCCAGCCGGCGCTTGAGCGCATCGATCTCATCCAACGCGCGGGCGTTTGCAATCGCCGCGGCCAGGTGATCGGCAATCATGCGCAGCCACTCGAAACAGGATTGCCCCGGGGCCTGACGCGCAAAGATCGCCATCACGCCGAGCACCCGTCCGCGGTGCAGGAGAGGATGGCCCGCAAAGGAAGCAATCCGCTCGTCACGGATCCAATCCGGGACAGCGGCCCACGCGTGATGATGAGCAACGTCTGCGACTTCGAGTGATTTGCCCGTGCTGGCGATCTGTCCGACCTTGCGTACCCCCATCGGGAATCGGCGGAAGTCGCCCTCAAGCCGGTCCCAGGGTGCACGCGCGGCGTCGAGAGACCGCCCCGCACTGGCGACCAGATGCAGGCAGCGCTCTCGGCTTTGGCACTCGCTGGCCAGCCGGCAGTTGGCGCAGTCCCCTGACCGCGGCGGTTGCAAAAGCCAGATGCGGGCAAGCGCGACGGCCGGCCCCTCGGCGAGCCGTCGCACCGCCATCGGCAGCAATTCGGACAACTGATGCAGCCCGGCAAGGTCCAGCACCAGCTGCTTGGGATCGGCAATGAGTCCGGTTGATTGCTCCGTATTGAGCATGGCATCAGCATAACGATATCTCGTTTAACGACAACGCAATTACGTGTTTTAACGATATTTCGCCAATCTTATTGCGGCCGTTTAATTCGTAAGTACATGTTTTTGCTTGCTTTACATTTTCAGCGATCGTGGCACAAGGGTTGTATTTACTTGATCACAACAACGGATCGTTCCGTCAATACCCCACGCAGGTGAAACAACACCTAGAAAGCAGGCACGATGTCACGACTAACGCCAATCAATCCCGAAAACGCCTCTGGAAAAGCCAAAGAGCTGCTCGATGCCGTGCAGAAGAAGCTCGGCATGGTCCCCAACCTGATGCGGACGATGGTGACATCCCCCGCCGTCCTCGAAGGCTATCTCGGCCTGTCCGACACGCTGAGCAGGGGAAGCCTGTCCGCCAAAACCCGCGAGCAACTCGCGCTGGCGGTGGCGCAAGCCAACACGTGCGACTACTGCCTGGCGGCACACTCGACGATCGGCAAGATGGTCGGGCTTACGCCGGACCAGATCCGCGACAGCCGACGCGGGACGTCGATCGATCCGAAAACCGATGCGCTGATCCGCTTCGCCCGCAAGGTGGTTGAGCGGCGCGGAAAAGTGAGCGACGCCGATCTCGCCAAGGTCCGCGCCGCGGGCCTGGATGACGGCGCGATCGCCGAAGCCGTTGCGAACGTGGCGCTGAACATCTTCACCAACTACATCAATCACGTTGCGGAAACCGAGATCGACTTCCCTAAGGCGGTTGAGCTGGCGGAAGAAGAACTGGCCGCGGGCCAGCGCTAAACGCTCACCTCCCCGCCGCGGATGATGGCGGAAGCAATCATCCGCGATTATCCACTGTAATCCAGTGAAAGGACGACCCGTGAACACCGCAGAACAACGATCGATATCGCCAGCCGCAATCGTGCCGCCCTTCACGTTAGAGACCGCGACCCGCAAGGTTCGGCTCGCCGAAGACGCATGGAACTCGCGTGACCCCGACCGAGTCGCCTTGGGCTACAGCGAAAACTCCGAATGGCGCAACCGAAGCGCGTTCGTTCAGGGCCGTGACGAGATCCGCCGGTTCCTAACCGGCAAGTGGATGCGCGAATTAGACTACCGCCTGGTCAAGTCTCTCTGGGGTTTCATGGGCAACCGAATCGGCGTGCGATTTCAATACGAGTGGCACGACACGGCGGGCCAGTGGTATCGCAGCTACGGGAACGAGCTCTGGGAATTCGATGAGCAGGGCCTGATGCGGCGGCGCGAGGCGAGTATCAACGATGTGCACATCGCGGAAGCGGACCGCAGATTCTTCTGGCCCGCATCCGGTCCCAGACCCGCCCATCACCCCGGTATTCCTGAACTCAAGTAGCAGGGACAAGAGCGCGGATTGGTGTGATCCGTCATTGGAACCCCAGTTGCAGATCTGGAATAATCAGGCTGGCAACTCGGCGTTGCTGAACACGCTCGCCACCGCCTCACGGAAAGCCACGATCGTCGGCTCATGGTGGCGCTGCTTCAGATTGATGGCAGACAATTGGATTTTCCCGGTGTAGTGGGGCCAGATCGTCAGCTCGCCCGCATCGGCATAGGGCCGAGCAAACTCTACATCCACCATCGACACGGCCAGCCCCTCGCGGACCAGCTCCAGCGAGACCGAGGAATGATCCAGACGGAACTGCTTGTTGGGTGTGAAGCCGTGACGCTCGCTGAGCCGCGCCAGCTCGGCGTGATACGAGCAGTCCGGCCGGGTAAACACCCAAGGCACATCCGACAGCGAAGACCAGTCCGATGACTTCATCAGCCGTTTCGCCCAGCCGTTGGGCATGACGATACACAACTCGACCATGCCCAGCGGCGTGTAGGCGATCGCGGGATCATTGGCCGGCCCTTCATAGAAGCCGACGTCCAAATCGAATCGACGGATCCCTGCTAGCACGCTACCCGAGGTCCCTTGGTCGAAGCGGATGCTCAGATCGGGCTGGTCGGCCAGGAGCGCCCGCGTCAGCGCGTCAACCCGCAAGCGCGGCCCGGCATCGTTGATCCCGATCCGCAGCGACTGGCTTGGGTTCCCACGCAGGTGCCGGGCGAGGTCTTCAATCGAACGAGCCTGGGCAAGGGCGATGCGGGCCTGGTCCAGCAGCGCTTTGCCTTGGTCCGTCAGCGTCATGCCTGCGGCACTTCGGTGGAACAACTGCACACCGAAGGACTGCTCAAGCGACTTGATCTGAGCGCTGACCGCGGGCTGGGAGGTGTACAGCGACTCCGCCGCACGGGTCATGTTCCCGTGCTCGGCCACCGCGACAAAAGCCTTGAGTTGATAAAGCTCCATGTCAGTCACCCTGCTCAGCGTCGGCCCGATCCCGAGCCGGGCGCTCCTCAATGATCATAACGCGGTTGTTGAAGATTACCCTCCGTTCGCAGGGCTTTTCGATCAAGGCGTCTAGATGACCGATCGGTACCACGCGGACGCGAGGGCGGGCTCTATACGCTTTGATTTGACTTCGGAGCCAGTTGACTGCGAAGAAGGTCATCCGGGCAAGGACGCCGTCGCGATAGGCGTTAGAAGAGACGGGACAGCACGATGGAGTGGGGGCTTGCGTGTTCATGCCCTAACAATAGAAATCGGCAGACCCTATTCCCAATACTAATCGCTGATATGGCGATCATAAGTATTGATCGCCAAGGTCACACTCGATTGAGGATTTTGAGAATCTGTGTAACCCTGGCCCTAGACAGGTCTAGCCGTCGGGCCAGTTCTGCCCTATTCTTGGCCTCGCCGGCGTCTAGCATCGTTTGGAGTTGGTTGGCCCGGGCCCTCGGGTCGCCCCTTAACACTTTGGGCTTCGGAGCCGGCTTTGGGACCGATTTCAGGCCTTTCCAGGGCAGGGTCAGGATGGCCCGTGACTGACGTAAGTGCTTGAAATACCAGGCACCTCGCTCAACTGTTAAGCGGTTTGTCGCGGGTACGTGTGGGGGAGTTCCACCACGATATGTTGATTTGCGGGGAGGCCGCGATACCGCATCTTGTGGTTTTTATTTTCCAGACTAATGCCGAGTACTTCTCTTTAGAGTCAAGGGACGAAAACCTGAAGAGACGCGAAGCCACCTCATCAATGTGGAGCGTTTGAGTAAAACGGTATCTTTGATGATCACATTGTGAACAGCCGTTCCCGCAGGACCGCGAAAAGCGGCCGATCGAGATCGATCGTTTGTTTTTCGATGGAGAGCGAGTTTGTTTGCCGGGGATTTTGCTTTGTGTCCCTTCGCCTGCGAGTTTGTCTGCCTGGGACCTTCAACGCAACGACCATCGTCATCCCTGTCTTGTCACGACTCATGCGAACTATAAAACCAACATCGATGAGTCGTTGCTCGATGGCATCCGGTGCAAGCCGGAGCTTTCGATAGGAGCTGACGCGTGGAGAGGATTCCAAGCCGCTCTCATGGATGATGTCATAGACCGTCACATGATCGCTCGAATACTCAAGGAAGCACGTCATGGAACGTTGCGGATCACAGCGGACCGAGATAAACCGATCCACACTTTCCTCGGGATGCGTATAGTCCCGGAAACTCAGGACCAACGCGCCATCCTCGTTCAATGTCGCCGACGCATCTTCAATCAACTGATCAACATGTCTAAGGCTTTGCAGGTGGGTAAGGGTGTCGCCCATGCAGAGGATCAGGTCGGTCCGACCCTCAAAGCCGGACAGGAACGTCATCAGGTCACTCTGCACCGGCTCGATTGGAAGATCATGCGCGGCGTCTTTTAATCGGTCCAGCAGGTGCGACGAGCTGTCGACCGCGATCACGCGATAGCCTCGCCTGGCCAAGGGGATCGCGTGCCTGCCGAAGCCTGACCCGAGGTCGATCGCCAGCCGTCCCGCACCGTCAGGGTCCAGACCGGCCTGTTGGATCTCGCGCTCACCCTGCGATAATGCCACCTCTATGCCGCCGCACATCCATACATAGATCGGTGCGAGCAGGGTCGCATAGTGGTCTTCAACCGAGTTCATGGCTTGTCCTTGTGCGATGGCGATTTTGAGGATGATTGCAGGTCCTGTGGCTGGCGGATCACAATTACACGGTTGTTCATGAGTACGCGTCTCTCGCCGGGGCCTGCGGTCAGTGATTCAGGGCCAGAGAAAGGGATCACTTGGATCCTCGGCCTGTTGAGTAATGCCTTAACCCGCAATCTCAATCCTTCCAACACGGCATGGCCGACCGACTTGACGGGGTGAGTAGAGGACTTGCCGCGTCCTGGCGCACATGGGCCGGCGGGGAGTTGTGCTGTGATGCGTAACATCGTCAATCATCTTTCTGTGTGTTGTATGGTTTCAGTCGGCGGCACTGAACCACGCTGTGGTCTTCGCAGCATCGGGACCAGCGTCGGGAACTCATCCACCTCGATCTTGCCGATGGGTTTAAAGCCGTGGGCCTGATAGAGCTTGGTGTTCCAGGGCGAAGTCGCTTCGAGGTAGGCCGGCAAGCCCTGCTCATCACAGATCGCGAGCGTGTGGCGGAGCAGGGCTTGTCCAACGCCTTGCCCCTGGCTGGACGGGAGGACGCCGATGAGGGGCAGGTACCACATCGGCGCGTGCGGGTGGTAGTGGTCCATCTGCTCGAAGACCCTGAACATGACGTCCAGTCGCTGGGGTTCAACGGACTCTTGGAGCAGTTCTACGATCGCTTGCTCATCCGGTGCTATGCCCGGAGGGAACCATAGCGCGACGCCCTTGCGGTCCGCACTGAAGAAGACGCCGCCGCTGTCAAAGGCTCGGCCGGCGAAGGCCCGGATGAAACGTGGGAAGTACTCGATGTACTGCGCTGTGTTCGGATACAACCATCGGTTAGGGAGGTCCCTGGCGAAAGCGGCAAGCAGGATACTGGTCGCCTCGGCGAGGTCTGCGACCGATCCATTATGGATCACGCTCAAGTCGGTTTGTTCTTTGGTGGTCATCGGATTTCTCATTGGTCAAGGGTGGCGTTACATACATGAAGGTTTCGCGTCGGCATGCCCGGGTTCCATCGTGCTACGCCGGATCAGGCCGCCGATGAGCAGGTTGCCGATGGCCGCGTCACGCAGCGCGATCAGCCAATTCGGCTGAGTATTGTTAAAAGGCAGCGTCTGAAGCATGCGGTCCAGCGGGCAGTAGCCGATCGTGCAGTTCAGAAGTGTCCCGACGAGCATCGTGCAGTAGTACCAGCCCATGTTCGGCAGCTCGCCGATGAACAGGAACACGAGAAAGCCGGCGTAGACCTGGACGCGTCGGGTCGGCCCACGATCGGTGCTGACCCGCAACACAAGCATCAAAGCGCACAGCACGCGTGCGATCACGATCGCATCGGGCCAGGCGACGTAGTGTGTGGCGATCAGCCCGGCCGTAAACAGCCAGTGCCACCAGGCGAGGCTGGTCAGCAACTGCGGGTTCAAGGCCAACGCGGGGCGGGCGTTTTGGGTTGAGATTGAAGTATCCATCTTCGATCTGCTTTCTTTACTCAGTGTGTGCCGACCTCTTCGGGCTAAGCGCGGGTGGTCGCTGCGGCCAGGTCGATTGCGTCGGTTGGTTTGGCGGTGCGTCCGGGCGTGGGGATCATCGCGGGGACCTGCTCGCGGTATCGCTTGTAGGCCTCGCCGTGGTGCTCGATCAGGTTGCGCTCTTCGAACGGGATCGCGATCAAGATGTAGACCGAGAGCCCGACAGCAAAGATCAAGTGCGTCACCGTCATCGTCGGCGTACCCCAGAAAGCAAGGAACCAGGCGACGTATAGCGGGTGACGAACAAATCGGTAAACCAACGGCGTACGGAAAGGCAGGTGCCGATAGCCCTCGCGCTTGAACGCCAGCCATGACTGACGCAATCCAAACAAATCGAAGTGGTTAATCAGCAGCGACACGCCGGGCACGCCGAGCCAACCCGCCGCGAACATCGCCCAGAACACCGCGCGCCCCAGCATCGACTGCACATCCCAGATCACCCCGCCGACGGGCCGCCAGAAGAGCATCAGCGCGATCAGGCAGATACACGACGCCAGCACATAGGTGCTGCGTTCGATCGGCTCGGGGATGAGTCGGGTCCACCATCGCTTGAACGCGGGCCGGGCCATGACCGAGTGCTGAACGCCGAAGAGCGTGATCAGTGCGAGGTTGACCACGATGGCCAGCCACAGCGGGCCGGTCGCTGGGCCGTCCAGCGTGACAGGGACGATGAAATTGCCAGCGAACCCGGCCATCCAGGCATAGGTCGCCAGGAACAACAGGTAACAGAACAAGCCATAGATCAGATAAAACGTGCGTGCCATCATGCGGCTCCTTGGGGATTCGAAAACGGCGACATGCCGCCGATTCGAAGTATCGCCCAAGCCGTTGCCCGCAAGGATTGACCAGAGGTACACTTCTGGTTGACTAGTGGTCAACCCCGCCTGTGGAGCCCGTGATGGCAGCCAGTGATACCCGCCAACGCCTGATCGACGCCTCGCAGAAACGCTTCTACCGCGACGGGTTCCGCAATACCGGGCTGGACCAGATCCTTTCCGACGTCGGCATCAGCAAGGCCGCGTTCTACAAACACTTCGAGAGCAAGGACGACTTGATGGTCGAGGTGCTCCAGCAGAACGACAAGTGGCTGCAGAACAGCTTCCGCGAGATGATCCGCCAGCACGCCGGGCGCAGCGCGGTCGACCAGCTCCGCAGCCTGTTTGAAGTTGTCCGCCGCATCATCGAGTGGGACGAGTTCCACGGCTGCATCTTCGTCAACGCCGCGATGGAGTTCCCGCTCAAGCACGACCCGGCCCACAAAGCGGCTTTGCGCAACAAAGTGGCGATCGAAGAACTGGTCTACGAGCTGGCCGAGCGTGCCGGGGCCTCTGACCCTCATGCCCTGGCCCAGGAACTCTGCCTGATCATGGAGGGCGTCTACGTGACACGATCCGTCACCCACGACCCGGACACGATCAAGATCGCACGCAGGCTGGCGGACCGCGTGATCGACGCGTACCTGCAGAGCAATAGTGCCGAGGGCTAAAGCACATAGATCATGGCTAGCGATTCAACGCCGCAATCAGCGATATCAACCCTTTGATCGAGTAGCATGACATGAGCGCGCAGTTCATGATCCGAAGAGCAGTTGCGGACGATGCACCGACCCTGGCAGAAATGGTCGGCGAATTATTGACCGAAATCATGGCGGCCACCAACACAAAGGCCTTTAACTTCGAACTGAATCAAACTGTGCAGAGGCTGATAGATTTCATTCGCCACGAGAAGTACTTCGTTTTTATTGCTCACACCCATAACGACACGCCCGCCGGCTTCATCGCTCTGTACGAGTGCCATGCCCTGTACGCAGAGGGGGCGTTTGGCACCATCCCCGAGCTTTATGTCCGTCCGGCCTGCCGCTCACAACAACTTGGCCGGTGCCTGCTCGCCGAGGCCAAGGCCTTCGGCGCACTCCGCGGCTGGAGCCGATTGGAAGTAACGACACCTCCCCTGCCAGCATTCGACAAAACACTGGCGTTTTATGAGCGTGAGGGGTTCAGCATCACCGGGGGTCGCAAGCTGAAGGTGGCACTATGAAACCAGTCATTCAGGAAGACCCGACTGGCTGCTGCCTCGCGAGCGTTGCAGCACTGGCAGGAGCTTCTTACCAACAGGTCAAAGCCCAGGCCAATCAACTCGGCATCTTCGTGGAGGATCAGCGTCTCTGGTCAGAAACTCACCACATCCGACGTCTGTTACGGCATTTTGAGCTTGAACCGTCTGACGTGGAATCCCCGTTTCAGTCCTGGGATTTATTGCCGGATCTTGCGCTTCTTGCGATCAAGTGGCACACCGAACATGGCCGGCCTTGCTGGCATTGGGTGGTCTTCTTGCGGGGGCCTGAAAGTCCGGTTGTCCTGGATTCCAAGAAGTCGCTTCAACATCATGTACGCAAAGACTTCTGGCGCATCAAGCCGAAGTGGTTTATCCAGGTTTGTCATCGCCGGCCAGGCAGTCGATGAGTCGCGTTTCCGGCAATCTGTTGATCCAAAAGGCGATGCCTAAGATTGCATGAAAAGATGGCCGTGAGACGCCGTTATGCCTGAAGCCTATAAAAGCCGGTCGGCACCAAGGACCGTGGTCCGTCGATGCCGACCGGCAAGATACACTTTGATCAGGCCTTTTCAAAGCCGATCTCGATCTTCGTGGGCCGGGTGATCGTGTTGTAAACCGGCGACATCTGTGCGAGTTTCTTCAGGAGCTGTTCGTCGGCATCCGAGTCGACCTTGAAGGTCACGCGGATCGTCTGGTAGCCCTTCTCAACATCGGGGGCCACGCCCAGGAACCCGCGCACGTCGATATCGCCTTCGAGCTTGCTCTGGACCGATCGGACCTCGAGACCGCGCGTGGCCGAGTGCGCGACCATCGTTGTGGTCATGCAGCCGGCCAGCGCGTTGAGCAGGTACTCCACCGGGTTCGCGCCTTCTTCTTGGCCGGCCAGGACCGTCGGCTCTCCGCAGTCCATCACGTACGGCTGCGTGCGGGTGTCGTCTTCCTGGCCCGCGCCGTAGAACGACTGGATCGTCGAGCGGTTGTGCGTCCCATCAATCCACTGGTTCTCGGCCCGGAACTGGAAGGCGCCGAGAGCCGGCTGGTCCTTGAGGGCCTGCACGGTCTGCATGATCTGATCCACGTTGATCCCGTTCACGTTGTTCTGTGTTGCCTGTGTCATCACATAGCTCCTTGGTAAGGGGTTTGAGGTTACGAACAACTCTGAGATCACAATACCCCCGTCCCTCGGCGTGAACAGTTGACTTAGGGTCAACGAAAAGGGTGACTCGGGGTCAACCCCCGCGTTAAAATCCAGCGATGGCACAGACCAAAAAACTGTCGGCAGCTGAGCTGCTGGGTGCCCCCCCGGCGCCCAAGCGTGGTCGTGAGCGGCTCGTGGCGACCGCGAACGAGTTGTTCTACCACCGCGGCTTCAACGCGGTTGGCATCGATCAGGTCATCGCCGAGGCGGGCGTCTCGAAGACGACGTTCTACAAGCATTTTGAGAGCAAGGACGAACTGCTGGTCGCGGCCGTTGAGCAGCGTGACCGCTGGGAGCGTGACGCGTGGGCCCGGGCCATGGTGAGACTCGGCGGCAAGAGCCCGCGCGGTCAATTGCTGG
>Ga0208539_1000027_pt1 | contig 21098 bp, 14 predicted proteins | sample RushSE_CattailNL_5_FD_185681 | JGI IMG/M metagenome (GOLD analysis project Ga0208539, IMG submission 185681) | Natural and restored wetland microbial communities from the San Francisco Bay, California, USA, that impact long-term carbon... | ecosystem: Environmental > Terrestrial > Soil >...
GGGCTGCTGAATCATTACGAGCCGAAAGCTGCATGAAAACAAAGAAAGGCAGTTAGAGCACGACAATTTGGGCCGGGTCTGGAGGGTGGTCGAAAATTGGGGTTGGCGAGGATGAACCACTTCACTACTTGACATAGGAACCAGTCTATTTTGTCCCTGTGCTATTGGGTGGTGCAGGATTGACCTGAACCACGACCTCGGGCTGATTGTCAGACGTGGTCTTGATGCGCACGTGAGCCGGATGTGCCGCTTCCCATTGATCGTCTGCGGTAATCTCCAGTTTGATACGTTCGCCGGAGTGCAGGGGCTGGTTGGGCAGGATCATTTTCACCCGCGGGTCGTCGGAGATCGCGTAGATCAGATTGATCGTTTCGGGGCCTTCGTTGCTCAATTCGATCTTTGAGCCCGTTGTCGACCCGGGAGAGCAGTAGGCCGTGCTTGGAGAAACGCGCAGGGGCAGGCCGAGCCGGGCGTCGATCAGTAGCGGCTGTTCGATCCGCTGCCCGGAAACCTCTGCAACCACACTGAAATCTTGTTTGTAGTGGAGCACTTTGTCCGGCGCTTTGAAGCGGATTTGGACGGTGACAACCTCGCCTCCTGCGGGCCCCGCCTGGGGCTCAGCCGCATGGACACACGGGCAGTCCGAGTCGATCGTAATGTTAGAAAGAGTCTTGCCCGGCGGCGCGTGCAGCACGTACCGCAGTTCATGCGAAGAGCCCGGCTCGACGTAGCCCAGGTCCGCGGTGCCCTGTTCATTAAAGTCAGAGGCGTCCGCTGTTTCGGCGTGCGCATCGCCGGCATGTTTGGGCGGGTGGCTCCCCACCCGCTCACACTGCACGAACATCGCGACAACCATAAGGAGTAATGCTGTACTGATGTAGAAACGCAGCGATCGGATGATAAGGCACCTCTTGGAGAAAATGGTCTTCAACGTAGTCACGGTTGTTCCTCTCGGTTAAGCCCCGGCATCAGGTGCAGTTGCTGTTCGGCCCAGCCCCGCCACGCGGGCCGAGTGTCCTTCATGACGATCTGGCGGAGCAAGTCGCGGACCTCGGGGCCGGTATCGCCGCGACGCATGCGGGCGCGGGCGAGGTTGCCCAAGAGTTCGGGGTTGTCCGGTTCCTTGGCGAGCGCGAGGCTGTATTGCTCGGCGGCCTGGTCGAGTTGGCCGTTGGCCTCGAAGACCAGGCCAAGGTTGTTGCGTGGTATCGGCTGATGGGGCATCAGGCGGATGGCGTACTGGAACTCCCACGCCGCTTCGTAGTAGCGTTGTTGTTGGTAGTAGAGCTGCCCGAGGTTGTTGTGGGCCGGGCCGTACATGACGTCGGCGGTCAGCGCATCGCGCAGGAGTTGTTCGGCGTCATCGAGCCTGCCCTCGTTGATCGCCAGTGTGGCCTCGGCGGCGAGCGATTGGGCCCGCTCGGTATCGCGTCCCAGTTCGACGGGAATCGTGCGGTAGCCGTCCTTCCCGGTCTGGTGTCGCTCGGCGTGATGACAGCCCGTGGCGGCAAGGAAGATGGCGGCAGTGATGAGCAGGTGTGCGGCGGATGTATGCATCGTTCGGGTCCGGATTGGATTCAGGGTTGTTGTTGTTGTTGTTGTTGATCCTGCTGCGGGTCGTAGACGAGGTAGGCGAGGGTGAACTCGGCGTTCCAGGTCGAGCCGACCACCTCGTCGTGGGGCGCGGCGAATCGGCAGTCTTGGATACTCAGACGGTCGCCCTCGGTCAGTCGGGCGAGCAAGTCGATGAGTTGAGGCATCTCGACACCTTCGATGTTGACGCGCGTCGGCAGACGATAATAAGGCGTTTGTCCGACGCGGCGGGCGTCCTGCGCATCGATCCGCCTAATGCGGTCCTGCTGGATGCCGCACGCCACGGCGTTTTGTTCGACCAGGCCACTGAGCTGCTGAACCGTGTCGCGCTGGGTCAGGGCAACGGTGGGCCGTTTGGTCAGTACGGTCACCTGTTCGGCCAGGCGCTTCACTTCCTGGGCCTGGTCGGCGGCGCGCTCAGCGCGCTCCCTCGCGCTGCGCACCGATACAAAGCTAAAGCCAGCGGCCACGATCAGGAGCCCGAAGACCGCCGCGATGAGCCATCCGGTTGATCGCTTCATGGCTGGTCCTCCTGGTCGACGCGTTTGGCCAGGGACGGGCCGGCGGTGGATGGCGCAACTTCTTCGGGCATGGACGGCTTGGCTTGAATGCGATGACGGGCCTGGAGCGTGAACCGCACGCCGCCTTCGCGCAGGTTGTCGGTGCTGGGCGGTTCAACGATGAAGGGTGAGTTTTGCCGAAGGGCGTTGGCGATTTGGTCCGCTTCGCTGTGCGAGCGGGCGTGTCCCGAAAGCCGCAGTTCCCCCGCTTCAACACGCAGATCGGTGATCACAAAACGCTGATCCTTGGGTAACGCGGCGAGCGTGTCGCGCAGCAGGATCAGCACCGGTGTCGTGTCGGTCAGCGTCTGATCGCCTGCGGCAAGGCCCTGCTCGCCACGCAGCTCTTTGAGACGGTTGCGCAGCCGGGTCTGCGGGCTTGTGGGGATCGTCTGCCCCGGCATCGCTTGTGCAAAAGCCGATCGGGCCAACTGGTCATGGCGCTCCGCAATCTGGTTGTACTCCCTGGCCCGCAACTGAAGAACCACCACACAGACAAGCAGGAGCACGATCGCCGCCGCGATGCTGGCCCACGCGGGGATACGCAGTCGACGCCACTTATGCCTTGGCGCGAGTGGCCCTTGGTTGAGATTAACCCACGGGTGCTGATGATTCTCAAGCAGGGCAAAGGCCGCGCTGGATTCCGCATCGTCGGACGCTGGAAGCGGATCGATTGTGATTGGATGGGGCTCAAGCTCAATGAGCGCTTCGCGCAACGCGCCAGCCAGGTCATCACTTGCGTACCATCGCATCTGTGGTCTCTGGTTTACCCGATCCAATAGGATCTGCTGTGTGAGTGATGCGGGTGTGGCTTCGAGCACGCGCCAGCACGGGGGCTGGTCGGGCTGCACCAGTAGAAGCTGCACCATCAGCGTAGCCGTATCGTGCGTATTCGTTGTTTCGCGCCACAGCAGACCGATCGGCCCGTCCTGGGGCGGGACAACGCCACCTGTCTGCCAGCCCTGCGCCGCGAGCAACGCGCGTGGCACGATGGCCTCGACAACATGGCCGGCGTCTTCCAGCGCGTGCACAAGTTCTTCGAGATACCGGGCCGACAGCGCGATCCCCATGCGATGCAGATCCTGGCCGAAGAACCCGAATGCGCACTTTTCGGCGGTGATCGGCAACTCGGCTTCAAGTCGGTAACTCAGGGCCTGGGCGAATCTCGCACCCTGACCGTGCGGCAGGCCCTCGGCGGCAACCGTAGCGCACAAACACCAGTTCGCCGGCACACCGATGACCAGTCGGTGCGCGACGGCGCGTCGCTCGCCCCCGACGGATGCCAGCGTTTGAAGAACGCCTTTGAGGTCCATGTCTTCACGAGACTCCGCGTCGCCGTCGATCGGCTTGGATGCGGGCTTCGCGGCCAGGTCACGCAGGCACCATCCGCTCGGGGTGGCGAAGAGGTAGTAGGCGTGCGTTCTCATCGGCTGCCCCTTCCTGCGGTAGCACCATCCCGCGTGACCTCGGCTTCGCCGCTTTCGTGCTCGAGGATGATCCGGTCGGCGTGAATGGCGATGACTTTTGCGGGGTTGTTCTCCGGACCGACGCTGTCGCCGATGGAGACTTTCCGCGTGGTCGCGCCGTCACGAACCCAGGCCGAAGCCTCGCCTTGATTACGCAGAATCGTGCTAATCAGTTCTACCTTTGATAGAGACTTGGGAGGCGGCGGCTTGGGCGCAACTACTGGCGGGTCAAACAGACGCTGGCGCAGGTGACGCGACGCGACTTGTTTCAGCTCGGCGCGATTCAAATCAGGCGAGGCCGTGTTTTCAGTTGGCGGACTGCCTGCGTCCCCGTTCTTTGCCCACGAGGAATCCGAAGTGGTGATCTGAGGCGGCGACACCCAATGTAGGCCCACGACACCCCCGGCCAGGACCAGCAGGCCCGACGTCGTCAGCCAGAGCAGGATTCGTATCCGTCGTAGGGTCATGGTCTTCATCTACCAGCGAATCATCACGATCGTTCCTATGCCCCCGAAATTGCCTCCGGTATTATCTCCGGCCTGAGATGGACCTCCGGGTACTTCGGGGTTACCAGCACCTTCAATCACGGACAGGGACCAGCGTGCGACGGCATCCCTCTGGTTCACGGGCCGGCTTGCCAGCCACATGCTGTAACAGTTCGATCGGCTGGTCAGCGCCTCTTGCAGCGCAGCGCGGTCCTCCTGCCGATCGGAGGTCGCGTTATCAATCAACGATCGCAGGTCAAGCCCGGGCTCCTCACGGCGGATCACCAGCAGCGCATCGATCGTCGCGGGCGCAACCGCATCACTTAACCGATTCCGCAGGGCCTGGTCATGGACGCGATGAAAGTTCAAGCTTCCGCTTCCCCAGAGCGTCAGCCGTTGAGTGACCGTTTCTCCGAGAGCGGTGATCAGCAGTTCCTCCGGATGTTGGATCTCCAGTAGTTGCGGGGGCGATCGGCCGGGCACGACCTGTGCCCATGTTTCCAGTGGCTGAAGACCCAAAGCGCTGACGAACTGCGGGCGTGTCAGCCGCGGGTCTGCGGCCCGTGCGGGTAGAAGCCATTCGCTTACAACGCGCTCGGGGGACAGGGCCGCGTCCGGATCGGCCCGCAGCCGCTCGTTGAGATTGATCTTGGTCTGCTCGTCCTCTATCCGCAGCCAGACCCTAACACCTGTCAGTTCAAGCTCAAGCACCTCGAACCAGGCGGGGCGCGGTGTGACTGCACCACCCGATTCGCCTTCCTTTCCCATCGATGCCAGCCAGTTCGTTTCTCGCGCATCAAATCGCCGTGGGGCATCGGCCAGCAGGGTGCGTTGGCAGGTCAGCTTGGCCCAGCGTTGGCGCAGCGAGTCTTCCGCCGCGCGGGCCTGCAGCGCCTGATCGGCGCTGCGGCGCGCCAGCTGCCCGATGATCACTCCCAGCAGCGCCAGCATCACCAGCGTGACAAGCAGGGCATATGCACTGCGATGGCGTCCATTCATGTGTTGTCCACGCTTCATCATCGGAGGATCACCTCCCGTTGAATGATCTGGGGCGTCTTGTCGCCTGGTAACGACAGAGACAACTCAATCCTGTCGGGCAGTGGCCGAAGCGCTACACGATTGTTGTTGACCAGAATGGAAGGTCCTGATCCCGATGTTGTCCGTGTTGGAGAAAAGGTCGGCGGCATCAGACTCGGATGAACTGCGTCGGGTAATGCCAGCCCGTACTGATTCGGGCCGATCTTAAGCGCGGCGACATCGATGGCGAGGACCTCGATCGTGTCTGCCAGGTTGGAAGCGGGTGCGTTTGTCAACGAGTTTTCGTGGCGGACCCAAGCGGACTGCTCATCGTGCTGGGACCATCGGTACTCGATCTGTGCCGGCGTTCCTTCACGCCCAGGGCCGATGAGAACCATGCGGTCATCGGAGGCCGCCCACCAGCGGGCCTGATGCAGGTCTCGCTCGATCTGGTCCAGCACCTGACCGGCCCACGCGGGTCCATCGGGCCGATCCCTCATCGCCTGCCGATCGCGCGATGCCTGACCGATCATCAGGCTCAGCGCCGCGGTCAGGAGCGCGGTGAGCATCAACGCCAGCAGCATTTCGATGATCGTGAAAGCATGACGGCTTTGTCTCATCGGGAACCTCCTGCTGGCAACACCAGGTCTACCGAGGTGAGTTCGGCGGGCTGGCCCGGCGTCGATTCGTCAAGGATCCGCAGCCGGACGACCCGGGCCTCAAATGTCCTAAGGTTGTCGTGCTGGACCTGTCGAGTCTGCCAGACCCAGTCCGTGTGTCCGGCGATGTCTCCTTCTCGATCCACTGGGAAGGCCGACGGATCATCCGCCCACCACTGCGATAACAACGTGTCAGCCGCCCTGACGGCCTCAAGCTTCTGCTCGGCACGCGCGTGCTGATCGATCAGCCGGCTGCGCGACAGCAGCATCGCGACAGCGAGGGAACCCAAGAGCGCTAGCGCCGCGAGCACTTCAATCAGTGTCACGGCGGCTTGCCTCCGCCAGGATGTCCTGCGCCGATTCATCGCTCTCCCATCGGGTGGTTTGCCCGGTCGCGCCCAGCACAAGCAGGACATCGGTCTCGGGCGGTTCGTCACTGGATCGAGTTGGGCTCTTGAGAGCCAGGCCCCACGTTGATGTCCATCCCTGCGGATCGTAAGTCAGAACCAGCGGGTTCTGAGATATGCGTTCGCCACGATGCAGCTTCCACGTGTTCTCAAGCAAATACCCGCGCGGCAGTTGATAGCTCGGAAGCGGCGTCACATCGGGCCGATCGGGCGTGCTCAGTGTGAGCCGTTGTGTGAAACGATCTACCTCCAGACGGACCGGCTGTTGGGTTTGCTGGGCGTATTGACGGGCGGAGGCATCGATCGACTCGATCTGAGAGAGAATGTCCTCGCGCGTGGCGCCGCCGATCATCCCGCGCGATCCGAGCGCAACGGTTGCCGCCAATAGCGCCATCAGGACCAGCACGACGGCGATCTCAATCAGTGTGAACCCGTGTTGTCGCTCGTGCCTTCTTCTCAAGGTCTTGGCCCGTTCTGATCAGTAAGCCCCCAGTTGGTCAGGTCCGCATCGACGCCCTCACCGCCTTCGCGCCCGTCGGCCCCGAAGCAGATCACGTCGAACGGGCCGGCCGTGCCCGGCATCTCGTACTGATACGACCCGCCCCAGGGGTCCAGCGTGATCTGGTCCAGGTAGTCCGGGACCAGGACGGATAGACCCTGCGATGGGTCGGGGTACCTGCCGTGGTCCCCGTAGTACGACTTGACCGCCCCGCCGATCGTGGCCAGGTCTGCTTTGGCCTTGGTCACCCGCCCGCGATCGGTGTAGCCCGCGACGCTGATGCCCACCACGCCGGCGAGCAGCGCGATGATGACGACGACCACCATCACCTCGATCAGCGAGAAGCCGCGCCCCCGGAAGTGGTGCCCCCGGAAGCGGTGCTTACTGCTATGAAACAAGCGTATTGTCATGGCAGATGTTTTATTGCGATTACAGCACATGACCGGCCTCCAGCACGGGAAGGATCGTTGCGAACGCGATGAACCCGATCAGCACCGCGAGGATCAGGATCATCACCGGTTCCAGCACGACGGCCAGGCGCTGGGCCGACTGCTGCACCTGCTTGTCGTAGTCGTCGGCGAGGCGCGTGAGCATCGGTTCGAGCCGTCCGGACTGCTGGCCCAGCGCGAAGACCTGTACCACCGTCGGCGGGAAGGCCCCGGTCTGCCGCAGGGCGTCCGCTATGTCACGGCCGGTGCCGACCGCCTCTCGGCAATCACGCAGCGCCGCTTGGAAAACCTGATTGCGTACCGTGCGCTGCGCCACCTCCAACGCCGGCAGGAAGGGCACGCCGCTGCCGATCATTGTGTGCACGACCGTCGCGACCCGCACCGTCTCCTGCTTGCGAATCACCTGTCCGACACCCGGAAGTTTTAGCTGCGCCAGGTGCCAGGCGTACTGACCACGTGTGGAACGCAGCAGAAAAGATGCGAATACCAGTAGGCCCATGCCAACCAGCCCCATCAACCACCACCAGCCTAGCACCGCATCGCTAAGTCCCTTGACGATCAGCGTGACCGTCGGCAGCGGCCGGCCGGACTGGATCAGGGGCTGAAGGATGTTGGGGATCACAAACGTCATCAGGAGCAGTGTGACCACGACGGCCATCGTCAGCACGATCGCTGGGTAAATCATCGCGTTGGTCAGCCGACCCCGGAAGCTGGCGCTGCGCTCCTTGAACCCCGCGAGTTTGTCGAGCACCGTGTCGAGCGTGCCCGAGCGTTCGCCGACCTCGACCAGGCGCAGCGTGAGTTCGTCGAAAACGCTTTTGTGGTCCGCCATCGCTACAGACAACGCCGCGCCAGCGGAGACGCGGTCGCGGACCTGCAGCAGGATGTTATCAAAGCCGGACCTCGATCCAAGCCTGCCCGCCAATGCAAAGAGCACGGATTCGGATTGAACCGTCCGAAGGTTCCGGGGATACCGAGGGTTCCGGGGGTTCCGGGGGTTCCGGGGGCGCGACCCTATCGCCGTATCCAGCGCCTGTAGCATCGGGGTGCCGACGGCCAGCAGCGTGGACAGCTCGCGGACGAACGTGATGAGTCTGGTTTCGTACCGGCGGCCGCCGAAGCTGAGACGACGCAATGCGCCCAGGCCCAGGCGTTGCCGGATCGGCTGTACCGTGATGACATCAAGCCGGCGATCGCGCAGAAGCTCACGCGCATGCTGCGGGTTGTCCGCCGCGATCGTGCCGCTAAGGATGCCCGGTCCACCGGCCCCCCCACTACGCCCCGAAGCGTGCGCACAGGCCTGATAGGAAAAGACCGCCATTACACGTTCTCCCCTTCGCCCGCCTGGCCCGCCGAGCGCATGGTCATGCGCGCAACTTCATCGGGTGTGGTGACGCCGTCGCGGATTTTTGCGATGCCGTCGTCGCGTAGGGTGGTCATCCCTCGCTTCATGCCATGTTCCTTAATACGGCTCGCCGCCGCGTGCTGCTGGATCAGGTCGCGGATCGCCTCGTCGGGGACCAGCAGCTCGAACAAACCCTGGCGACCCTTGTAGCCTGTGCCCCGGCAGTGCTCACATCCATCGGCTCGGCCTCGGAAGACGGATGTGATGTCGCCCGGCGTTAAGCCCAGCGCTGCGCATGATTCCGCGGTCATCGGCATCGCAGCTCCGCAGTGCGTGCAGACCCGCCGGACAAGGCGCTGGGCCAGCACGCCCAGCAGCGAACTTGCGACCAGGTAGGGCTCAACGCCCAGGTCCAGCAGGCGCGTCACCGCGCTCGCCGCGTCGTTGGTGTGCAGTGTCGAGAACACCAGGTGCCCGGTCAGCGCCGACTGGATCGCCATCACCGCCGTCTCGCGGTCGCGGATCTCGCCGACCATGATGATGTCGGGGTCCTGACGCAGCACGCTGCGCAGCCCGCTGGCAAACGTCATCCCCTTCTTATTATTGATCTGGATCTGGCTGACACCATGTAGTTCGTACTCAATCGGGTCTTCGAGGGTGATGACGTTGCGCTCGGCCGAGTGGATCTCCTGCAACGCCGCATACAACGTCGTCGTCTTGCCGCTGCCCGTCGGCCCGGTCAAAAGGATCAGCCCATGCTCAAGATGAATGAGTTCACGGAACTGCCTGAGCACTTCCGGGGGCATTCCCAACTCTTCTGGTGTAAAAAGTTTGGAGCTCTTATCCAGCAAGCGGATCACCACACGCTCGCCGTGGCTGGAGGGGACCGTCGAGATGCGCAGGTCGATGACTTTTTCACCCAGGTGAACCGTCGCCCGACCGTCCTGCGGCAATCGTTTCTCGGCGATGTCCATCTGACCGATCACCTTGATCCGGCTGACTGCCTCGTCCTGCAGACGCTTAGGCAGCGTGTGCAGATCAAACAGCACGCCGTCCAGCCGCATCCGCGAGACCACCCGGTCCGCATACGGCTGAAGGTGAAGGTCCGACGCGCCGAGTTTGACCGCCTCAAGCAGCAGCAGGTTGACCAGACGAATCACCGGTGCCCTGCTGTCGGATTCAAGCAAATCATCGATCCCGCCCCCGGAAGTGGTGGCATTTTTCAGGGCGTTCAACTGGGTGTCGAGATCGGCGTCATCCAGTTCATCCAGCAAACGCTCGGCGTTGCCGTCCTGGCTCTCATACACCCGGTTGATCGCCGACATCACCGCGGCCTCGCTCGATTGGATCACGCACACATCCGTCTTCATCAAACGACGCAGCGCATCAATCGCGTCTACCGCATAACATGGATCTGTCGATGCCACCACGATACGCGTTTCTTCGTCCGGGTCGGTCAGCATGACCATGCATCGACGCCGTGCATAGCCGATCGGCACCTCCCGCAAGAAAGGCGCATAGGCACGGTGCCGGGACAAGTCTTTCACGAACGAAAATACGCACGGGTCGACCGCGTCAGCAGGCGCTGCCGCCGATTTAGTGGTGGTCGGCATGATCTCGATCTGGCTCATCGGCTTACGGTCCCGGCTGGACGAATGAATAGTCATGCACCCTTTGAGTCTTAGTTCATCAACAACGGCTCGCTGGTCGGGAAGTCGCCGGGCAGTCCCGCGAGTTCAAGCTCGCGGTCAGAGAGATATTTCAGACCGGCAAAATTATCGTCGCGTAGGATCATCGGCTTGACAAAGACAAAGAACGTTGTCTCTGCGTTGCTCTCAGACCGCGAGGAAAACAAATATTCCAGGATCGGGATCTCCCCGAGGATCGGCACCCGGCTGGCCGACTCGCCGAAGTCAGTGCTGTTGAGACCTCCAATCACAACGGTATAGCCGTCGGGGATCGTGATCTCGCTACTGATGTTTTGGCTGGACTTGGGCGGGGGGAGCGTGTCACTACCCCCTTCGCCGAAGGAACTAAACTCGATCTGGTAGCCGAGCTTGATGTGGTCGCCCTCGCTGATCTGCGGATCAAGACTAATTGATGTCCCCGCGTCGGAGGTTCCGCCCAGGCTCTGGGTCGTCACGCTGTCGATGTTATTGATGCTGGCAAAGGGGATGTTCAACGTGCTGGTCAGGGTGCCCGAGGTGTTGTCGTTGATCAGGAGCTTGGGTGTCGAGATAACCTTGCTCTGGCCATCGGTCTTCAGGGCCCGCAGCACGACGTTGGCAATATCCTCGCTCAAGATCACGCCGTTAAACCCTAGGCCCGACGCCGCCAACAGGTCTGCCGGGTCGGTGCTGTCGGTCAGCCCGAAGCTGGAGAACGACAGCACGCGCGGCTCATCGTCCGCATCGCCTGTGCGCGAGATCTCCACCCCCACGCTCTTGCCCTCGGAGGTGCTCATCGCCACCAGGGTCACCTCGATCATGACCTGCGGCCGACGCTTGTCCAGCTGCTTAATCAGGTCCGAGTAAAAATCCTGCCGCGCAGGTTCGGCCAGCACGATGATCGTGTTCGTATTCGTATCGGTCACCAGCGTCGCGTCCTGGGTTTTGACGGAGGCCTGCAACGGTGTCCGACCGCCCGACGTGTCGTCGCCACGCGGCGACGTACCTCGTTTGTCTAGAGACCTAGATACGTTCCGATCATCCGGGCCGCCCTGCAAGGGGCGCACCACGGGCTCACGCATCTCGGGCTCACGTTCTGTGGCAGCACCTAACGTTGACGCCCCACCAGCAGCGTCCACCAAAGACCGATCACGGGACTCCGCGAGTACCGTGACGCCTTGAAGCTGTTGGATCGTTGCGATGACCTCCGTTGCCTTGGCATTCAAGAGCTTGTAGTACCGCACCACCGGCTGGACCGCCTCGATCTCGCGGTCCACGTCCGCCTGCACCGCAGCCACCTGCTCGTGGATAGTCGGCGTCGTCGTCACGACGAGCAGCCCGTTCTCTTCGTCGGATGAAGACCGATAGAGCCGCGCCTTCGCGCCAGGGTCAATCAGGTTCTGGACCAGCGCGTCGACCTTGCCCGGCGACACGCTGCTGAAACGATAAAGACGCGTCTGTAACCCTAGGTCCACATCGATAGATTCCAGCAGCATGGTCGCCTCGTCCAATTGTTCGGACTCACCGATCAGGACCAGTCGATTCGTCCGTGCCTGATGGATCATCTCCAGCCCGAGCGTGTCGGCCGGACCCGCTCCGCCGGAGGTCTGTGCCCGCCGACGAGCCTGCATCAGCTTGGTGAGCTCATTTAATGCTTCTGCCGCATCCATGTTGATGACTTTATGGAACCGCACCTCGACATCGTGTGCGGGCTGGTCGATCAGCGACAAGACTTTTTCAATACGCGACACTCGTGGGGCGTAGTCCGTCACGATGACCAGTCGCTGCTCAGCGATCACCTGAAGATTGCCGCCTGGCTCGGTCAGGTAGGGCTTGATCACCTGCTCTGCCTTCTGCGGGTCGTAGTGCTTAAGCTTGAAGACTCGTGTGAGCGCCGAAGTGGGATTGATCTCTTTCCCCGCGCCGTCCTCACCCCCGGGCGCAGGCGCGATATTGATCAGATTCCGTGCCTCGACCACCTGCAGCCAGCCCGGCTGATCCCCTTCGACAATCGCAAAACCTTTCATTCGCAAGGAACTCTCGAGGATGCCACGCATCGATGCCCGCGGGATCTGCTCGGGCACGAGGAGCTTGACCTTCTGGCTGCCGATCTTCTCGTCGTACATCACCTTCAGCGACAACTCATCGCTGACCATCTGGATAAGTAGGTTGAGTTCCAGCTCAGGGGGCGGGTTGAATTCGATCAATTCATCGGCCTCGTCTTGCGCGTACATCGGTGTGGGCATAAACAACAGCACGAGGGCCGCCAGCGATGCAATACCCATGAAGGATTTGCATGAACCTTTATATGCATTGAAATATAACGTTGAGGGCATTTTGTCAGCCTGTAGCTTGATTAGATGGAGATGACTCTAGTGTCCTCGCAATGCAATCGATGTCAAGCAGAAGATTTGCAGTTCTCATAATTTTTCAAATACGAGAATTAGTGAGTATTGATGTGAAAATTTTGTGCAGATAGGATATATAGACTTGTAATGCCTAGCTCTGTTCGATAGGCTACCTCACAGTGCCGTTAGTTGCTCAGTTTGACATAGGACGATTCGGTTTCATTTTTTGGGGATACCGGGACATTCTGAATAAACCGGCGTGGGGTGCTCGCGAGAACGCGGAGCGCGAATTGTTTTGGCCTATTGACTTGTCAATATCAAGCCGGGTTTCCCCGGGTCAGCATATCCAGGAGATCGCAATGCGAGTAAAAAAACGACGTAATGACCTGTTTGCGGCAGCCATAGGTGTATCGATCGCCTTCGGAGGCGTATGCATGACGATGGCGCAGGAAGATGCTGCGACATCGTCGGCAATTCGCATGCCAGATGGTTGGGGGGATCAGCCATTAGACGTTTTTCTTCAGCAGTACCGCAGTCTGCCAGATCGGCCAGGTGCCAGAAATGAGTTTTTGCGTGTGGTGGCGGAGGACCAGAGAATGCCAATTGCAGATCGGGCGTGGGTATTCCTGCAGAATGCTCAACTCATACAAGAAGCAGACTGGGCACTGGTCGAGGAGTTAGTGGCGAGTTTTGCAAATACTGCAAAATGGTTTAGCGATGGCGATGAACGGGCGGCCTTGTTGTCACAACGATTCAGTGAACGGCTGGCCGCTGAAGGACAGGCCATTTCAGGGGATTACCAGCGATTGAATACACATGTGGCCGCGATGCGCATTGCAGGGATTGCGGATGCTGAGACCAAAATCAATGAGGCCCAATTGGCATGGCTTCAATCGCACGACCTGTCTGAGATGCCGCCGATTGCGCGGATGAGGGCGTTCGAATGGCCTTCGGTGTCCGAATCCGCGATCTCGGCAGAATTTGTTTCGGCGCGTTTTAGCGGTTTCATCACGGTTCCTGCGGCGGGGACTTACACATTTTCAGCTTATCGCACAGATCCGCTTATTGAAACGGACCCGTTGCGGGTATTGATAGATGGCGTCGTCGTACTCGACACGTCCATTGCATCATCGGATAATTCATCTGAAAGCCAGACGTCAATCGATCTGCAGTCGGGAGCACATCCGATCGTGGTGGAGTACCGGGGCTACAAGAAGAGGGGGAAGAGGCTCGCGACTGCTGACCTTATTTTGTTGTGGGATACCCCAGATCCGGGCGATCATCGAACGGTGGTGCCGACATCGGCTTACACCACAGCTGTGGGCGGGGCTGGCTTAGACGCCGCCTATTACAACAACGTTTCGATGGAAGGCGAGCCGGCGTTAACAGGCGTTATACCGGGGTTGCAGTACTTGCTGGGCGGTGGACTACCACCGCTGCGACACACAGAGTTGCTCAATTCGCTCAAGGCCGCCGCTACAACTCCGCAAGCCATCGAACAATGGGTAAACGCGTCGGGGGCGTCCGGCCTTGACTGGCACAGGGAACGCAACCTTCAGCACTTTACGGTTGAAGAAGCGCATGCGATATTGAAGACCATCCTCGATAAGCACCCTGACGCGATAGCCAAACTTTCTCCGAAGTACATGTCCATGCCTTTGCATTATCTCGCGGCGATTGACCCAGACGCAGCCTACAGCTGGATTCAGGTATGGTCGCAGGGGCGGCCCCAGCATCAGACCGTGCCTGCCATCTTCAAAGGCAATCGCCTCCAGCCCTATAAAGATGCAAACGATGGATGGATGATGGACCGCTGGATGCTAGGGGGCATGATGCAGAACTGCCCAGAAGTCGTGGCTCGTGTACAAAAACAGTTACTGATCAACTCGGACGGTAGCTGCAACATCAATATCTTAAAGTTTCTGATTGCGGCTTTCTCGACGGATAGGGACGGCGGATACCAGGCATTTGAAGCATCCATCCAAGCAGAGTTAAGCAAGAGGATTGAACAGAATGCGTCTGGCGATGCGATCGCGAGCTGGCATGTAGCCATGGCCAATTGTTCGGAGTATCTTGACGAAGAGCATAAAATGAGACTGCTGTTCGACACGAGGTCATTCGAGTTGGCGTACGCTGCGGCTGCTTCTGACCAAGCCCGGTTCTGGGTGCTGCACGAGCATGCGGCGCGTCTTGCATCGCTAGGTAGGTCGGCGGAGCTTGAAGCTCTGCTTGCGGCGGCTGCAGGATCGGTGACTGATGCCGAGCAGTTGTCATTGCTTCAGGCGTGCCGCGATGTGGCGGACAAGGCATCTAATTGGCAATCAAAAAGCATCGCGGAACTCAATCTCGCCGAGCTTCAATCAGCGATCGGCATGCTTCAAGACCGTTTGGTCAAGGCTCAGCAGAGTAACGATCAGGAGGGCATCGCCCGTTTTGCACCGCGAGTGGAAAGAGCACAGGCCGCATACGACCAGGCGTTGTTGGAATACAACGCGACATATCAGAAGAACTTGAAGTCTACGGAATAAAGTAACAATTTTGTCTATGCCCTGGCGGGCGTATTCCACAAACAACGGCGCTGCCTTAGCAGCTTCTATGCGAGAGCCATACGTTAGCCATCCGCCTTTGACATCGAATTGCAGAAGGTTTCAAATGAAAATGCACCTCTCTCACCGTTCTCTGTCACAAAAATCAATCGGTTACACGCAGCGAACCGCCCAGCAATATACTACGCGGCTGGGGCTGTGGCTCGGATTGATCCTATGCCTGGTGATGTTGTTTTGGCCGGCACCAGAAATGGTATTTGCGGGCTCAACAGAAGGAGGCATTAATGTACATATCTATCCCCCGTCTGGTCCCGACGATCTCTCCGATGACGAAACAGAGGACTGTGGTAGTGGTGGCTGTGGCGATCCATCTCCTGGTGCAGCGACAGGTGATTCGGTGGGGGGTACGCAGTCATGTGATCCCATCGAGCTGTTGACTGGCAGTGTCATCGAACGTGAGACTGACCTGCATATACCCTCGTTGACTTTTGGTTACAGCCAAAGTCGCAGCTACACGAGCAGCTACTACGTTTCGGTTGGTTCGGAAGTAGGACTGGTCGGCAAGTCATGGTTCATGGAGAGATCCTCTTGTTTCCTGGAGGATACGAACGGGTTGACCTCGGGCGGGGATATCGATGTATTTTTCTCAAAACAACACAAAAGGACTTTCGCTGAGAGCGGCGGTAACTATACGGCGCCAGCAGATTACAACGCGACGCTGGTGGCCAGGACCTATGACGAATCAATTGCCGGTGCGCATGATTACGACCAAGATTCGGTTGCGGATTCTTATACGGTCTACGACCTTACGGAAACGGACAACGGTCGTGTCTACCGGTTCCTGAGTGGTGACAGCGCCGTCGCGACGGGCTACCGCATGAGGCTGGTTGAAGTGACGGACGAGGCCAGTCTGGACGAAGACCCGAGTACCGACAACCAAGACAACAGTCAGCGGGGCACTCTCTACGAATACAACTCTCAGGGCAAAGTCACGGGTGCCAGCACAGGCGGTGGAGCTGTGGTGACTTACACGCTTGTCGCGTCCGGGAGCGAGGCGGGCCGGATGGACAAGATCGAAGTCAAGCCGGACGGAAGCACGGTCCTGAAGATGGTGGAATACACCTATCACGGGGAAGTATCCAGCCCCGCTACAGGCCTGGGCTCGTTTGGCGATCTGGTCATGGTGAAGGTGTCGGATCGCTCTTCCGCTTCGGACCCATATCGCGTGCGCTATACCATGTACCGCTATTACACAAGCTCGACCGAGGACCCCGACGGAGATTCGTATGACAACGGCAAGCCCCATCAGTTGCGTGCCGTGCTCGAGTCCGATGCGGTCCAGCGTCTCCTTGATTCCGGGGATACTGATGTCGATACCATCGAAGAGATCCTCAGTGCGTCCGACAGCACCGATGTATCGGGTAACGACCTTAGCGATTATTTCAGCCGTTCATTTGTCTATTACACTTCAAACGCTGACAAAAACACGGACAGCAACATCACCACGGCATGGGGCACCGAAAACCTCTCCACCCGATACGGTGGGGATAATCTAAATGAATACAACTCTGCAAGCGGCTTGGGCATGGTCAAAAGCGAGACCATTAACGGTAGCGGCTGTGGCTCCTGTGGCGGCTCATCAGCCAGCGGTATGGTCAAGCAGTACTACTATATGGACCTCAATGGCGGGCCGGACCAGACCAGTCCTATCGTGCCGGGGATTCACCAGGTTGTCCGGATTGTGGTCGAAGACACCCTTGCGGATACTGATGGAGACGGAGCTGCTGACGATCCGGTCTATCGAAAAATCTACGGCCTAAATCTTATGGGTAAGCAGCTGCGCAAGGCCATATTTGAAGATGCTGACCCCGGCACGACTTCGGGGTATGACGTCTGGTGCAGATCAACCATACTTGGCACCACGGGCGACGACGAAGACCGAGTAACAGAGGTGCGGATGCCCTCCGCGCATACGGATGTCGACTCTGATACCGAGCTTAAAACCTTCCTTAATCCTGTTCAATATGACTCGATGACGACTTCGTTTGTCACAACAAATGATTCGTCGACACTGAATAATTCGGCCGGCGTTGTTTATGTTTACGAGAATAACAGCAACAAACGGCGTGACGGGGTCCTCGTTAAGGAAGGCGAAAACGGAACCGCCTACTATGTCAGCGCCACCGACTGGGGAGACACCTCTGCGGCCGCCGATACACCAGACCACCTCCCACTGGTCATGTACAGCTACCCAGCCGCGACAACTACCCGTACCGATTCCTCGCGCATCGCGACCGCTACGATCGCCTATACCTTCTGGGACAGCGATGACACGGTGATCAAGACCAAGACTGTAACCTACCCCACTATCACCTCCACCTACAACGGTTCGGGCGTGGCAACAACGACCGCCTCGTATTACGACCGCCTCGGCCGCTTGCGATGGACCAAGGATGGTGAGGGCAATATCTCATACCTTAGCTACCACCCAGATACCGGCGGTCGTGCATACGAAATGCGGGATGTCGAGACGGATGACTTGCCCGCCGACATCACCACCGGTTCCTCTGGCGAGTGGATCGCATGGTACAACGAGGATACATCGAGCACCGCAGTACCGACCGGATTTACCAACACGTCGGATAACAATATCCAGATGGTCTCGAAGAGCTACTTCGACGACCAGGGGCGAACTATCAAATACGTTAGCCAGACCCCCTCATCGGCCGACACGGACCAGATCACTTACATGGTCTACACGCCGACGCAGACGCTGACCTTCCCGAGCTGGGACACGACCAACAATAAACCTCGACTGCCCATCCAGGTGTCCGAGGTCAACTCGTCCGGCGTGCTGTTGAAGCGCTATAGCGTGGACCCGGACCGCACTGCGCAGACCGCCGGCGTACCCACGGGCCTGTCCGCCGGCACCGACCAGTCGCACTATGTCGCTCTGAACACCTTCCAGTACGACACGATCAGTGGGGATATGAAGTCGACCCGCTCCTACCACGACATCCCCGGCAGCGGGGACGGCACGCTGTCAACAAATTACAGCATGACCGTCCATCAGAACGACCCCGTCGGTCGTCGGCAGTACACCATCCAGACCGTCAGCGGCACCGCGCCGGGCAGTTCCGGGGTCGAGCAGGTCACGAAGGTGGTCTATCAGAACTACTTCATGAAGCGCGTCTTGGAGACCAAGGCGGGCGTCTCGACGGCCAGCCACAACATCGGCACCGACTACGACACATTCACCGGCGCAGGCCTGACCCTCGCCACGCTCTCCAAATCCACTTACGATGCCGGCGGCGTCGGTGACGGTCACCTCACCAAGTCCCAGAGCTTCCACGGTTCGGGTGCCAACGACTACACCGGCGTCAATTACCACCGCGACTTCCTCGGCCGGATGCGCGGCGTCGAGCCCTTCTATAACAACAGCGGCACCGAGACCGCGTTCGGCCCGTACTCGGTCCAGGACATCCGCTGGGACGGCCAGACCACGCACACCGCCGTCTATACCGCCATCGCAAGCTGGGCCAGCGTCCTCTCCGACGACGATTACGCCGAGACGGTCACGACCAGCCGGCGCGGATTGTCAAAGACGATGTTCGATGACCTGGGCCGGCCCTACCGCGTGCTGAACTACACCGTCAACGCCAGCACCGGCGCGGCCGGCAGCTACTTCCAGACGGACACATTCTACGACCGCAATAGCCGCACCGTGGCCGTCGCGCCCAAGTACCAAGCCGCGACCGAGTTCGCCTACGACGGGCTGGGCCGGAGCTACCAGACTCGCACTGTCGCCAAGCTCGAAGGCGAGGACGGCGGCAGCGGCTACTACAACAGTGGGGAGTTCCGCTACCAAAGCCCCGTGCCCGACCCCGACTTCTCAAACATGACCGGCGTCGACGACTTCGTCTACACCATCAACCACACCGAGTTCACCGACAACACCACCTCCGGCCTCGACACCGGCCTGCCCACGCGCTCCTACAGCGTTGATATGGCCCCCTTCGCCGACAATCACACTACCAATACACCCGCCACCATCGGCGTTGACTTCACCAACGACGATGACTACGTCGTCACCTACGCCTACTCCTACTATGACGCCGCCAACCGGCCAACCGCCGTCATCAGCCACGGCAGCGGGACCAACGGCTCAGGCAACAACGGCTGGCAATACGGCGCCGAACCCACCTACGCGTTCGCCACCGTCCCCGCCTTTACCGACACCAACGTCGAGGCACGCGAGGCCCTGCTGACCACCTTCGCTTACGACGCCGATACCGGCCGACGCAACCTCGTCACCTCCGCCACCGGCTTCCCCACCGGCGGCAGCAGCGACCTGGTCCTCGTCGCCACCAAAACCTTCACCGACGACCTGGGCCGAACAACCTTCGTCTCCGAAAACCACACCGACTTCGACCCCGCCAACATCAGCACCACCATCGGCGGCGGGACCAACAATATCCAGGACCGCGTCACCGCCATCACCTACGACGGCCTGAGCAACGTCACCAAGCAGACCGCCTACAACAAGCTCGCCTCCTCTACCAGCACGCAGGAAACCGAGTACCTCTTCAACGACCCAACCTCCGCCTTGCGCGCCACGCTCATCAAGTACCCCGACGGCACCACGACCACCGGCACCGGCCAGGACAACATCCAGATCGCCTACCATATCGATGGCTCGATCAACACACGCACCGATCAGCGCGGTGTCGTCATGACCTACGCCTACACCAGCCGCCGACAACTCGACTACATGGGGGCCACCACGATCCCTGCGGGCGTCGATGATTCCGTGAAATCCATCGGCTACAGCTACGACTCGCTCGCTCGCGTCGAAAAAATCACCAGCTACGCCAACAACGACAAGACCGGTACCGTCCGCAACGAGGTCCAGTACGAATACAACGACCTGGGCCAGACCACCACCAGCTACCAGAGCCACGACGGCGCGGTCAACACCGGGACAACCCCCAAGGTCCAGTATAGCTTCGACCTCGACGACACCTCATCGATCTACGCCGACGGTGCGCGCCTCGCCACCATGACCTACCCCGACGGCCGCGTGCTTACCTACGGCTACCAGGGCACCGCCGACGCCATCTACGAGCGCCTCAACCGCCCCTTCACCCTCAGCGAAAACAGCAGCACCATCCTCGAAGCTCACTCCTCGCCGATGGGCCATGACGGCTACCGCAAGATCGACCGCACCAGCACGGATGTCACCCGCAGCCCCTGGACTGCCGCCTCCGACGACGGCTACGACCGCTTCGGCCGAACGGCGCAGATGAAGTACAGCGGTTCCGCCACCCTCGCCGAACTGAACTACGGCTACGACGCCGCCTCCAACCGCGTCTACCGTGAAGACGCCCTCGCCGCCGCCTCCAGCGCCCACCTCGACGAGCTCTACGCCCAAGACGACCTCTCACGGCTGGACAGCTACCAGCTTGGCAACGTAACCACCGGAAGCACCCCGTCGATGAGCGGAGCCAACACCGACTACACCCAGGCGTGGGACCTTGACCCGCTGGGCAACTGGGCCGGGTTCAACGTGGACGCTAACGGCGACGAGGATTACACCGACGCCGGCGACCTTGCCCAGACCCGCAACCACAACGACGTGAACGAGATCTACGACGCGACCGACGCGATCGACCAAGCCTCCGGCCAGGTCGCATGGGTCGACCCGACCTACGACGCCGCGGGCAACATGACCAAGCGCCCCGACCCGACCGACCCGGGCACCAGCACCTCGGCCCAGCTGATGACCTACGACGCGTGGAACCGGCTGGTGAAGATCACGGACAATGACACGCCTACAACCATCGCCGAGTACGAATACGACGGCCTGGGCCGACGAATTGAGAAGCGGGTCACAGGTGGCAGCGACTACGACTACTATTACAATGAGAGTTGGCAGGCCGTCGAAGTCCGAAAGGACGGCAGTTCCAACCCGCTAGAACAAATCGTGTACGACACCGCCTACATCGACGCGCCGGTGATGCGCTGGTACGACAGCGACCTGGACGGCACCGCCGACGA
>Ga0208539_1000028_pt1 | contig 11826 bp, 4 predicted proteins | sample RushSE_CattailNL_5_FD_185681 | JGI IMG/M metagenome (GOLD analysis project Ga0208539, IMG submission 185681) | Natural and restored wetland microbial communities from the San Francisco Bay, California, USA, that impact long-term carbon... | ecosystem: Environmental > Terrestrial > Soil > Wetlands...
ACCCTCCAGACCCGGCCCAAATTGTCGTGCTCTAACTGCCTTTCTTTGTTTTCATGCAGCTTTCGGCTCGTAATGATTCAGCAGCCCGCCCAGCCACGACTGCCGTTCGACGGGACCGATCTTTTCTAGGTCCGCACCAAAACTCATAACCCGCGACCGCTTGTTTGCAACTTATGGAGACTTTTTTCGCTCGGCGAGCACCATCTTGTTGCGATCCAGCGATTCGAAAACGGTTCGGGGCACACTACTACGAACCCACCGATGATGCAAGCAGGCCCTAAGCGACCAAGGATCAACACCATGCCCCATCAACTGTCTTTATTGTCATCAGCCGCAGTGCTCGTCGTCGTGCTTGGTGGCTGCAACACCGGCTCGGCCCGCTACCGCTCGGAGCCGCAGGGCTACCGCACCGTCCCGGTCGAGATCGGCCGAGACTGTGAAAAAGCTGCTACCCTGACCGCGCAGGCCCTCAAGGCCGTCGAAGAAGGCGAGCTTGAGCAGGCCGAGCAGCTGCTCCGAGACGCGTTAACCTCCGACGTGATGTACGGCCCGGCACACAACAACCTCGGCCAGCTCTACTACCAGCAAAAGCGCTACTACGAAGCCGCCTGGGAGTTCCAGTACGCCATCCGCCTCATGCCGCACCAGCCCATCCCCCGGAATAATCTCGGCCTAGTATTCGAGGCAACAGGACAGCTTGACGCCGCTGCCGAGCAGTACGGCCTGGCGGTCGCTGAAGAACCGGACAACGCACAGCTGCTGGGCAACCTCGCCAGCGCACGCATCCGACGCGGAGACACCGGGCCAGAGGTGCGCGAGCTGCTGCAACAGATCGTGATCAAGGACACACGACCCGACTGGCGGGCCTGGGCCGAGCAGCAGTATCACCTGTCATCAAAAGATCGTTAGCGCCGAATGTGGAAAGTTTGTTGGCTTGATTTTCAGATTTGCGAATGAAAAATAAAACTTTGGTGCGACGAAAAATTTTCCTTGCTTTGCAGCGAGTTGCTCGTTAATTTTAATAGCAGTCAACATTGTATCAATGTTTTAAGTGTCATCTTGGGAGCCGATCTGTGGGGGGTTCCGGGCTTAAGACAGATTGAATGTTGTGAGTTGCATCCGCGTTTACGCGGATGGGCTGTTGTGTGTGTATTGACTCTGGGTGATAGGAACAGGAGCCTCTATGATGAAGACCGCCGAACCGATCCAAACCTCCAAAACACGCCGCTATGTGCTGCAGGGACTGCTTGTGCTGGCCGCAGGCGGGCTTGTTGTGAGTGTGGTGCTTTCCGATGTCGACAGTGATAGCCCGGTCTTCGCTCAGCAGGCCGCAGAAGAGGCCCAACCGATGGAGTACCAACTCTACAAAAGATATATGCTGCTGCGTCGTCGTATGGGCCTGGAAGGAATTGATTTAGCTGCGATGGACCTGAGTCAGTCCGAAGCAGAGGCAGTCCTGACCCGGCTGGTCTCGTGGTGTGATACGAATCAGCAGGCGATGGAGCAGGCCCAGAGCGCGGTTAACAACGCCGAGCGGGGGTTGGCGGAGCAGGACCGCCTGGTGCGTATCGGACAGGCTTCCCCAGCCCAATTGGCCGACAACGACGGCAAGCGTACAGCCGTCAGCAACGCCCTGCAGGCTTACGAGGATTTGTTGGAAGAAGGTGCCCGACACGCACTACAAGCCAGCCCCAGCAAAATTCCGGCCTGGGAGCGGGCGATCGCATTAAACAACGACACTCCGCACGCGCTGCGCTACGTCTCGACGGTAGATGAAACCCGTCTTGATCAGCTCAAGGCCGAAGCAAAGCGTCAGGGCGTCAAGATCGATCGTGCGCTGAGCTATGGCGAGCAACAGGAGCTGGCGACGATCCGTACGAGGATCAATAGCAACATCGACGCCATGCATGAGGTCGAGGAGGCCGTGATGCCGCTGCCGCTGGAACTACGGCCGGTGCCTGACGAGCTGCTGGTACCCCCGCAGCGAGAAGGGGCAGGCGGGTAGTGCGAGGCATGCGGCGCGGTCTCGCAGTGCGGGAGATGGGCTGAAGTTGTGGAGTGTACGTCAATAGCTAAGGAATTCAAACGGTTCCGGTGTTCCGGATCTAAAGCGAGTCTAAATATGAATCAGGTGAGCAAGCTGCGTGGGTGGGTGTTAGGAGTCGCTGTACTACTTGCAATGGGGTTATGTGGAGCTGCGGATGCGCAGCCTTGGACAGTCTCATTTAATACTAGTGATATGATCATTACCCAAAAAGAGAAACAGTTCAACAGTGGCACCAATTTCGCTGCGGGTATCTATCGAATTACTTATCTCAGTGGGGCAGCAGATTATCACGGCCAAAATAATGGGATGGGGGGGTATACCCCTTCAGGCGAGTACAATATTGGGCGCTTTTTTGCAAAATCAAATGGCGTAGACTCCGGGCAAATCGTACAGGCTCTATATGATGTTCACGGTCCGGGGGGTCCTAATCCTTATGGCTGGAGTACTGTGGGTGAAGCCGAGCAGGTTGCGCGTGGGACAGGTCGAACGTCTGTTGTATTTGTTCATGCGGGCAATGCTGCAATCGGGGTTCGCAATAATGACGCGACAAATGCATATAAAAACAACAGTGTGCCTTCAAGTTATGAACCGACTTTTGAATTGACACAAGAGTCATGTGTCCGCCTTGAGTTGCTTGTTGGAGATGCCAAGCCGGACAATCAATTTGACACTGCTGGCAATGAGGGATCATCAGATAAATCCGCTGGTCATCAACTCCTAGAGGGTAGTATCACTACGATTGAAGCGGTTGTTCCTGAAGGTCTTGATGCGGCCGACGTCTATTTAGATTTCGATGATAAATCATTGCCTGAAGGCGTTTATCTGCGTGTGAAGGGCACGACGACCGCGCTTACATCGCCCTATTCCTGGCCAATCGAGCAGGCCAGTAAGACATTCGAGCTTGTCATACCAAGAGGATCGAAAAGTTTTAGCAATCATAAACTCAGATTGTTCTGCGAGCAGGACAGCACGCAAGATCCCAAAGCTCACATTACAGGCACTTCGATGCCAAGTGTTGATGTAGATGTGTGTAAGGACGAGGATTATATTAAAGGTGGCGGCTGTGGCTGTGGCACTAGTTGTCCTGGGGAAGCCGAGATCACAAACGGGTGTCTCAACTTTAGAATTAACTTGGGCCAAATCGGTAACGGCGAAAGCGCTGGCTACTTGCTGCTTTTTACGCATCGACCACACGATGGACTGGCTCGTGCAGATGCGCTCCAGTTTTTCTTGAATGACCGGCTGGAAGTTACCGGTACTGACGTTGATGATTTTGGTAGTTTCGCACACGGAGATCACAAAATCACTCCTGTTAGTGCAGCCGACGAGGACTGGGGTGAGGCGACGCTAAATCGTGATTCGGACGGGTTTGGATATGCAATCAAATTTTATGAGTCAGTAAATGGGACATTGGCTACGAGCCCTTACCGTACTGTTGCGGTAAAGAATCTCAATGGCGCGACCTCGAATGATGAGCTATACATTACCGAGACGATCGATCTGGCCGGGAGTACGCCCAGAACTCGGATGTGGCATTTTGAATGGACGGGAACCACGGCGGGAGAAACCGACGATGGTTCATGGATTCTTAAAGAGGGCGAGGCTGGCGGCGCGGCGGGGCTGACGGGCGATACGATCCTGCGGGTGACCGAGCGTGCAGAGGATTGGAATGGTGCGGGGGATGAAGTGACCGAAACGGTCACGATCAAGGAATCGGGCGGCACGGTGGTGAGCAAGACTGAAGAGGTCTGGCATGTCTACGAATGGGGCCGTGAGCGTATCTCGATGACGCGCGACCCCGACACAACCGCAGCCGACAAGCAGCTCAAGGAAACCTGGACCTACTACGACGATGCGGGCAATGATGGCGACAACTACGGCCGCAAGGAGAGCTACCTGTCGCACACCGGCTACTGGGAGCGTTACGAGTACGACAGCGATGGAAACGTCGCCAAGACGATGCGTCAATTTGAGGACGAGGCGTTGTCGCTGGGCACAGCCTTCGCGACAGCCGCGGCTAGCAACATCGTCGAGTACTACACCGAAGACGATAGCGTCTCAATCACGGGTTACACCAACGATGTGCGAGTCGAGAAGTGGCAGATCAAGGTCGAGGGTACGGTTGAGCGGACCTGGTACAGGGTCTATGTCGATGAAGTGGATAGCGATGTTTCAGGCAGCACCGCGGAGTGGATGGTGCGCCCGGTGATTGCGGATCCAGAGAACGGGACGACCCTGGCGGCGGTGATTGAAGACGTGCTGGATGGCACAGATACCACCTCCCTGGTAACCAAGAGCTGGCACTGGGTCGAAGGCGCGACGGGGATCGGCGATAACGAGCCGTACGACGTCCGAGCAATGCAGGCCAGTGATGGGCAGTACACCATCTACGAGCGGACCGTGAGCAGCGGCCAACAGACGAAGGTTGTCAAAAGCGGGTTCTCCGATGACAGTCTCATCGACATTCTTGTCGGCACGGGCGGAGCTGATATCGAGTACGGCACGAGGACCACATCGGTCGTCGATGCTCGCGGGAATATGGTCTATACCAAGTTGGAAATGATCAGCGAGTCCGACAACGGCGGGGTGTGGTTCATCACATCATTCACGCGTGCGCTCTCGACCGACGAGTTCGGCCGGCCGACGCAGACCCAGTACTTCTTCGGTGAAGAAGCGGCGGACGAGGCGGCTTCGGGCGCGGGGACGGCGGCGTACACCACGCAGATCACCTACGTCTGCTGCGGCGGGGGCGATGAAGAGATCCGCATCGGTCGCGACGGCGTAAAGACCGCAACCTTTGAGGATGTGCTAGGTCGGACGGTGTATACCAAGCGATGGGGCGATCTCACGAGCATCAATCCCCTCTACAGCGTCAGTGACTACGACGCAGCTGGGCGCGTGATTGCCAGTGGGCTGAGCACGGATGACGACCTGGCCGACGCATCGGACCTCAAGTCGCAGAGTACCTACGACAAGGCCGGCCGCATGACGTCGATGACCGATCCTGAAGGGCGCATGTCGTATATGACTTTCCGGCGTGTGACGACGGCAGGCGCGGTGTTCTCGGGCACGGTCGGTACCGACCCGTTCTACTGGGAGACGCGCAGCTACGGCAATGACGATGATGTGCCGGTCTCGGTCAGCTGGACCGACAGCCATGGCAACACGGTGTTGAGCTATACCGGCAGCGGGACGTGGACGGGGGTGCCGACGGGCAGTGAATCGCTGACAGAGCACACACGCAGTACTTCGTTGTACGACTGGGACAACCGGGTAATCGAAGGCCGGGCGTATTTCTACATCAACTCGCTGGCCAAAGATGCGGCCGGCACGGCGGGGACCAACTACCTAGTCACAGGTACGACCGAGTACGACGCGCTGGGCCGGGGATTCCGTTCGATCGACGCGGCAGGCAATATCACGCAAACGGTCTATGAAGACGGGACGGGCCGCGCGATCAAGACGCTGATTGGCGTATCGACGAGTGACCTGCATACGGTACAGCGTGTGTACTACAACAAGTTCGTGTCCGGCGCTCCGACGGGGGATGCCCGCCCTTGGCCGGTGCGTGTGTACACGGTGAAGCCGGGGCTGACCAGCTCGCCGGACGACAGCGACCTGGATGACGCGAGCCCGACGCTGACCGACTACACCTACACCGAGCGGATCGAGGAATACAGCGTCACCAGCAACTACCTGACGGCGAGCAAGAGCTGGAGTCGCCCCGAGTTCGGCCCGTGGTCATGCAGCGAGACGGACGACCAGGGACGCGGTGTGGCCAGCTACATGGCTAAGAACGGCAACGCCAGCTACCTGCTGAGTATGTCAACCACGAGCTACTACCCCGACAGCAGCACGCCCGATGGCAGCAACGGCAAGACGCAGTACAGCGACAGCTTCCCGGTCACTAGCGGCTCGGCGGGCTCGGACAAAATCCGCAGCACTTACTACTACGACGACGCCGGCCGGCCGGTCAAGACCGAGTCGACCGGCCGGGAATTTAGCAAAACCGCCTACGACGCCTACGGTCGCACTGCGCGCACTGTTTTCGGCAGCAGCGAAGGCACTAACACTGATTCCGAGCTCTTCACCGACGACGTGATCCTCTCCGAGTCGGTGCCGACCTACGACAAGTCCGGTCTGACCACCGGCAGCGTCAGCTACGAGCGTGCCCACGACGCCACCGCGACAGGCCTCTTGTCCAGCGCCGCTGCCGACCAATCCCGTGCCAGCTACAGCTACAACTGGTACGACACCAACGGCCGATCGACCCACAGCGCCACTGTCGGCACCGACTCGAGCTACAGCTACGTCGCCTCGACCCCGCCAACGCCCAACAGCTCCGATGCCGTGCTGGTGAGTAAGGTCGAGTACGACAACGCAGGCCGGTCCTACCTGAGCACTGACAACCTCGGCCGCAAGACCCGCGTCTTTTACGATGACCTGGGCCGGGTGACGCACACCGTCGAGAACTGGGATGGTTCGCTGACCACGCCCGACTCCCCGGGCAGCCGCGCCGCTGACGTCAACCGCGTCACCAAGAACATCTACGATAACAGCGCGACCGGTGGCGGTGCGCGCATCGAGATCGTCGCTATCGACCCCGACGCCAACGGCACCACCACCAACAACCAGTCCACCCTCTACATCCACTCCGGCGAGGTCAACGCCTCCGAACGCGGTCCCATCCCCGTCAACGGCCGACCGATCGCCGTGCTCATGCCCGACGCCATCGCCGACGGAACCACTCGCGCTAGCGCCATCACCGAAATCAACGCCAGCGGCGAGGTCTTCGGCGACTTTACCTTCACCGCCTACTATGCCAACGGACAGGTCAGGCAGACCACCGATCCCCGCGGCGTCCAGCACAACATGAACTATACCAGCGAGGGCTGGATCAACTACACCACCGTCTCCGAGGCCGCCGGCAACACATGGGTCAGCGTCGGCGACCTGCGCACCGCCTACACCTACGGCGACGCCGGTGAAACCCTCACCATCACCTCCTACAGCGACACCTCCGGCACCACCGCCACCAGCAAACTCACCTACACCTATAATGGCTTCTACAACGTTACCGAAGAAAAACAGGATCACAACCCCACCGCCAACTCCGGCGCGGGCGACCCTAAATCCATCCTCTGGGCTTACGACACCGCCGTCGCCTCGAACCTCTACACCAAGGCCTATCGCCTGGACAAGGTCACCTACCCCAACGGCCGGGTCCTCCAGCTCAACTACGATGGTCATAGCGGCATCGATGACGCCATCTCCCGCGCCAACGCCATCGAGGAAGACGCCACCAGCGCCGACATCGTCAGCTACACCTACCTCGGCTCGGGACGCATGGTCCGCAAGGACTACCCCACCCCCAACGTGCGACTGGACTTCCTCGACGAGTCCGGTGAGGGATCAAACGCCAACGACGACTACGAAGTCTCCCTCGACGCCTTCGGCCGGCCCACCCGCTACCAGTGGGAAACCTACGACGGCTCGGGCGACGCCGAGGAGGACCTGATCCACATCGCCCACGCCTACGACCGAAACTCCAACCGCAAGTACGATCAGCGCAAGGTCGCCACCTCCTACTCCAAGGTCTATACCCGCGACGAGCTGGACCGCATCACCGAGGACCAGCGCGGCAAGATCAAGTCCGACTTCTCCGCCATCGAGCCCAACTGGGTCACCGGCGGGGCCGCGTACCAGCTCAACCAGCTGGGCAGCATCATTGGCGTCAACCCCTCTGATGAGACCGAGGGCCAGATCCAGACCTTCACCTACAACGACGCCAACGAGCCCACCGCCATCAACTACAAAGGAATCCAGCAGAAGGAGCCGCTTTTCTTCGATAACTTCGAGGCCTCGGCTACCTATTCCAATTGGGAACTCCCCTCCGGCTCCAGCGACACCTACGCCATCGACTCGGGCGGCAACGGAGAGCTGACCTTCTCCCTGAGTCAGGACACCTACGATGGCGTCCAGGAGCCCGAGGCCTGCGCGATCCTGCTCTGGAAAGACTCCACCGACTTCGGCAAGGTCGAGTTTGACGGCAACATGTTCCCGACGACAACCTCCGGCAAACAGGTCGGCTTCGTCTTCGGCTACAAGAGCCCCAACGACTACTACATCGCCGTCGCCGAGCGCTCCAATAAGGGCTACGTCTACCACATCCACAAGGCCAACCCCTCCGACACCACCGCCACAAAGACACTTGTCAACTGGGTCTGGGGCTTCAAAGGCAACGCCCGCTTCTCACCTAACTCCCTGCGCGCTGTCTTTGAAGGCAACGAGATCCCCGAGGGCCGCATCGGCATCTGGACCAACGATTCCAGCGCCACCATCAAGGACGCCATCGCCTACGCCGACGCCAAGGCCCCCAACTGGCTGGGCCGCTGGCAGTACTCCGAAGCCGCCACCAGCTACAACACCTATGGCAGCCTCATCAACACCCAGTGGGACTTCCTGCTCATGTCCAACCAGGGCACGCTCGCCAAGGACAACCACAACGAGTTCGCACTCGCCCGCATCGACGGCATGACCGCCAAGCGCTTCCAGATCACCTTCTCCGCCAAATACAAGAGCAATTACTCCGCGCCCACGCTCCGCTTTGCCTACAATGGCGATGACGACTTCCACCAGGTCGGCGTCAACGGGCAGTACAAGACGATTTACCTCGACCATGTGACCAACGACAACGCGACCGACTTGTCGCCGAGTACATACCCCGCCAACTTCCCGACGATCACGGCCGACGATAAGGTCTGGTTCCGCTACGAGTCCGACGGCTCGACACTTATCGGCTACGCCCTGAAGCAGGGAACCGCCCCGACTGAGATCGAGTGGGGCGGCACCAGCGCATTTGTGACCTACGGCTCCCTGCCGGACGTGGGCCTGGGCGGCATCGGCCTGGGAACCAACAGTGTCGGGCAGGTGGACTTCGACGACCTGACCCTCAAATCCGACACCGACGATAACGGCTCGTACGAGACCGTCGAACTCTACGACTCATTCACCGCCGACGCCAGCAGCTTCCGCGACGCCCAGCCCGAACACGACCCCGCCGGCAACCTCACCTTCGATGGCAACCGCTTCTACACCTACGACGCCTATAATAGACTCGTCATGGTCCAACACGCCTTCAAGGACGCGGGCTACAACAGCGGTGCGCTGACCGTCGGCTCCACCGTCGCCGAGTATCAGTACGACCCCGCGGGCCGAAGAATCACCAAAGACACCTACGTCGGCGGCGAGCTGAACAGCGTCGAACACTACTACTACACCGGCCAATCCCAGATCGAGACCCGCAACGGCAGCGACCAGGTCACCCAACAACACGTCTGGGACAACCTCGCCCCCGGAAGTGGCCACTACATCGACAGCCTCGCGCAAGTCGCCAACAACGCCGACCCGGGCGACGCCACCGAGGGGACCGGCAGCCAGGAACTCTGTGAAGACACGTACTACCCGATGCAGGACCAGCAGTTCAACGTCCTGGCCCTCACCGACGACGCCGGCGACATCGTCGAACGCTACGAGTACAGTCTCTACGGCCAGCGCACCGTCATGAACGCGACCTACGTCGTGCTCTACCGCAGCGCCTACGACATGGCCATGGGCTTCCAGGGCCTGATGCACGACACGGAGACCGGCCTGGTCTACAACCGCGCCCGCATGCTCGACCCGATAACAGGCCGCTTCATCCAACGCGACCCGTTAGGGTACCCCGACGGCCTGAACACCTATGCGGCCTACCATGTGATGTGGGGTGGGGTGGATCCACTAGGACTTTGGAAAATTGATAGAAAGACAACGGATCAGCGAGCGACCGCTACGTCCGAAGCCGGCGATACTATTGAAAAGCTAGCTGCTATGATCAACCTTGATGCAGATGAGTGGAGGAACTGGACTGATCCTAAGCATTTCAAGGATGGGGAAGTTATCTGTTTGAAAGATGGCAGAAAAATCCCGTGGTATAAATGGAAAGAATTACAAGCCACTGATATTATTTGCCCTGATGAAGAATTTTTGATTCCCAATCTCGTCCAAATTGATATGGGGGATTCCGTCACTAACTGGTTTATGACCCATCCAATTGCGGGGATTTTTAGTCGATTCGAAAAAAGTTCTAAAAAGGTAAAAGAAAATCATGAAAATGCCGGATATAGTGTCAGTACAATTGTAGGGGCTTCTGATCAAAGAATTGTAAATCATTTGGTTGGTCAAACTAAAGCAAAAACACTATATAGATACTACTTTTATGGACATGGCGACGGCTTGGGAGTTATCAATGTACCAGATGGTGCAGGGAATAAAATAGCAGGTGTCCCGGCAGGAAAATATACACATTATGGTCTGTCTCGAATGGCACTGTACGCATGCGGCTCCACGAATCCAGCAGGCGGAAGGCTAGATTATTCAGATGTTAATGGTAATAATCAATATATAAGGCCCTTGCAATCTGGGAATACAAAATGGAGATTTAATGTTTCTACATCAGGAAAGCTGTATGGGTATGAAAAATTTTCAGTTCGAAAATTCGATTTCGATAATATTCAAAATTATCCCGGACTTAATGAAATCCCAGGATCATTCGACGAAAATATTGACCCAGATGACGTTCAAAATCGCTAGCATAAATGTATTATAATAGGAAATGATGAAAAAATTAAAAACGCTTATAGTTACGGTTTGTTTGTTGCTGATTGCTTTGGTAATAGTGGCCATGCTTGTACGTTCTGGTGATACAGGTCACAAAGAAATGAATGAGCGCGACAGAATGCGTGCTGTCAAAGATATTGGATTTGCAATAGAGTCTTATCGTCGTGATCATAATGATACTATGCCCAAGTCAATTGCACGGGATTTGTATCCCGACTACTTGATTTTTCAAAAAGAAATATTCCGTGATATTAATCATAATAATGTAGATACGCGATATAGGATTATACATTCGGGGCCTATTTGGGTTGTCGAGTATCTAAGTAATGATTTTGAAAATTTAAATAATTGGGGTAAATATGCATTCAGCGAAGATGGAAAAGTGATAACTATTATCAATGACAAGGCAGAATAAGAAACAATGCAGCCGGGCAGAAAAAGGTGGTGTAATCCCCCCTCAAAGGGTCGGGCACAGAAAAGGGGTCGGGAGTCGTTTTGACGGCTCGTTCGCCTGTCGTTACACTCCGGTAGTGTGCCCCGAACCGTTTTCGAATCGCTGAATCTTGGCAAGATGATTCTCGCTGAGCGGCATTGTCTCCGATAGTTGCAGAAACCTGTTTCGGGTTACGACGCTTAGTGCCGACCCGGAAGAAATCGGACTCCTCGAACGGCACTCGTGGCTGGGCGGGCTGCTGAATCATTACGAGCCGAAAGCTGCATGAAAACAAAGAAAGGCAGTTAGAGCACGACAATTTGGGCCGGGTCTGGAGGGTGGTCGAAAATTGGGGTTGGCGAGGATGAACCACTTCACTATAAAACAGGCGAATTTACCTCGGCATCGATTGAGCATAGAATATTGTTGAATGAATGAGGTCGGAAAAGGGGTCGGGAGTCGTTTTTGAAAGCGTTTCGAGCGTTTCGGGTATAATCAGAGCATGGCCCCTAGAAATCGACTCCCGACCCCTTTTCAGACCCAAATTCAAGTAATAATAAAGAGGTCGGAAAAGGGGTCGGGAGTCGTTTTTGAAAGCGTTTCGAGCGTTTCGGGTATAATCAGAGCATGGCCCCTAGAAATCGACTCCCGACCCCTTTTCAGACCCAAATTCAAGTAATAATAAAGA
>Ga0208539_1000031_pt1 | contig 9150 bp, 8 predicted proteins | sample RushSE_CattailNL_5_FD_185681 | JGI IMG/M metagenome (GOLD analysis project Ga0208539, IMG submission 185681) | Natural and restored wetland microbial communities from the San Francisco Bay, California, USA, that impact long-term carbon... | ecosystem: Environmental > Terrestrial > Soil > Wetlands ...
GTTTTGATTCGACCGCGCAACTCTCGAATAAAATCTGACTTTTTTTTAATAGTTAACTTTCGGGCCTCAAAAATTATATTTTACGAAAAATGGCCCCGAAGTTAACAAATCTCATTACCCGCGCCCGTATGGCTAAATTATCAGGTGTTTCGGCCCCGGCAGTGACTAAGGCTTGTGATACAGTTTTAAAACCCGCATTAGTTGGAAAGCGGATAGACATGGATCATCCTTCCGCCATTGCGTACATCGAAAAAAATGCAAGCCAACCGACCGAAGATCCGTTGTATAACGATGCGGTCAAAATTTGTGTTGATTCTGGGGAATTCACTGGCAAACATTTGAGAAGTATTTTTAAAATCGGAAATGTGAGGGCAAAAAAAATAATTGAGCTAATGAGGCTCAATGGGATTTATAAGGGGAGTACGGCAGCTGAAAGGCTCAAGAATGGAAAAGTTCCAAAATTAAAAGCCATTCCCAAAAATAAGAACTCAAAAAAAACCGATGAAGTTGACGATAACCAAATTTTATTGATTCCTGAAAATATTGTTGAATTTATTGAATGGCCACTTAAAAAACTGATTGAAAAGTTTGGGACCGATGCCCAATTTCTTGACTGGTTGAAAGCTACTCAAACAATTGAAAGTATAAACGAAAAAAGAATTAAAAACGCTCAATCGAGTGGTGAATTGGTATCCCGGGAATTAGTAAAAACAGCCATGATAGATCCAATTAATTCTGCTCATATAAAATTATTGACTGATGGTGCAAAAACGATTTCCCGTCGCGTTATGGCAATGACAGGGGCGGGGAAAGATCCAATTGAGGTTGAAAAATACGTCAAGGAACAAATTACAAGCTTCATAAGGCCTATAAAATCAAAAGTTAAAAGGATTTTAGAGGATTAGAAATATTTTTAAAAATTCATTTTTATTGGATTAAGGGACTATGCCAAAAATTGAAGACATTGGGAAAGATTGGATTCTTGATGAAATAGGGAGTCTAACTGATGAAGTTGTCCATGTTTCGCCGGTTGAATTTAATGAAAAAAATCGATATTTGCCTGAATTGGTCACTCCAATGCCTGGTTATATTCGATATGATGTGAATCCCTATATGAGGGAAATTTTGGATTGTTTTGATGTCAATTCACCAGTAAGGGAAGTGAATGTCAAAAAAGGCGTACAAATAACTTATTCAACATTGTTAGAATCCGGGCTATTTTATTTTGCATCCCACATAAAAACCCTTCCTATGATGTACATGACTGCAGACAAAGAACTTGCAATGACAAGAATGGAAAACAACTTTTTGCCAATGTTCAATGAGAGTGGATTTAGGCATATTATCAAGGCTTATGACCCAACCAATAATCGCAAAACTGGAAAAACATCAACTCAACTGCAGTTTGAGGGAGGAGGATATTTAACACTTTTCGGGGCTCGAAATGCAGATAAAATGAGATCGGCTTCCATTTGCGTAATGCTAAAAGATGAAATCGATGCATGGCCTGATCATGTCGGCAAAGATGGTGATCCAGATTCTTTGTCGGATGATAGATGTTCCGCGTATTGGGAAAGAAGAAAAATATTTAGGGGATCCACTCCCCTAATAAAGGGTGCATCAAAAATTGATGACCGATACAATCAGGGTGACAAAAGAAAATACATGGTTCTATGCAAAAAATGTGGATTTCCCCAGGAATTGCGCTGGGAAAAAGTAAATAAAGAAACTGGAATAATCGGTGGCTTTCAATGGGATTTAGAAGATGATTCATTGATTTTAGAATCGGTCCGATATTGTTGCCAAGAATGCGGAGCCCCACATTATGAACAGGATAAGGAACTTTTATTTTCTGAAAAGGATGGTGGGGCACATTGGAAGCCAACAAAAAGACCAAGCGAGCCGAATATTAGGTCATATCATCTGCCGGCGTTTTATAGTCCGATCGGGATGCAACCCTGGTATAAATGCGTTTCAGCTTATTTGAAGGGATTCGATCCAATTGAGAGAAAGGTAAAAGACATCAAGAAATACCAAGTTTTTTACAACAATATTTTAGCAGAACCCTTTGAAATTATGGGTTCTAAAATAATTTTCGTATCAGTTTCAGGGCATCGCCGGACATGCTACAAATTGGGGACTATTCCAAATATTTATGCGGAAAAAAACAGTGGAAGTAAAATCCTTTTCCTTACCTGCCAGGTTGATGTTCATAAATCGTTTTTATCCGTTGCTGTCATGGGTTGGTGCAAAGATTCAAAATCCTACATAATCGATTATTTAAACATTGAGGCAAAAGATGATTCAGATTCATGTGATAGTCTCAGTTCATCAGTCTGGGGAAAATTACGAGAAATAATTGAAGAAAAAATATTCACAGCTGACGATAAAACCCAATATCGAATTGCCATGACCCTGATCGATGCTGGATATTCAAATGATACCGTAACAAGTTTTTGTGCTGATTATGCATCCGGAGTTTATCCCATTTTAGGCCGGGATAGGCCTGCAAAAAATCAAAATATTAAGGAATTCGCACAATTTACAACCCAAAGTGGAACGGTTGGATACAGAATCTTGGTTGATCATTATAAAGACAGGATGGCACCCGTATTGCGGAGGGAATGGGTTGAGGGCTCGGGAGAACAAAAGCCATATCATTTCAATGCCCCAATTGATATTACCGATAAGCAATTGAAGGAATTAACGGTAGAATCGAGGCGTGAAAGATTAGATGAAAAAGGCATCAAAACATATTACTGGCATCGTCCAGGGAATGCACGGAATGAATTGTGGGATTTAACTGTTTATGGTCATGCAGCTGTTGAAATTATCGCTTATCAATTATGCATCCAATATTTCGAGATTGAGAAAGTAGATTGGGTTAAATTTTGGGATTATCTTGAAAAGGAAAAAATATATTGTCTAAAACCTTAAATTATTTAATATTAAAAAGGAATATTAATCAACATCCTAATCAGAAGGAAATTTTCATGTTCCATGGATAAAACCTATTTACAATCAAGAATAACTGCTGTTAAGGCTCAGATTGAATCCTATGAAACGGCTATTTTAGCCATATCTAGTGGTGGCGTTGAAGAATATACTTTGGATACAGGCCAAACTAGAACCCGAGTGAAAAAGCAGGATTTAGGAAATTTGCAAAAAACATTAGAATCGCTTTACAATAGGCTTTGCACAATGGAGGCAAGGTTAAATGGCACTGGCGTTCTAGTCACAAGGCCTTCCTGGTGAAGTTATTCGGCTTAAATTTTGGGGAAAAAGATTCCTCGGATGAAATTTTTGCATCAATGAAAAGTGGAACAAATGATAATAACAACAATGTCATTGATGTAGATAAATTAAACCCTTGGAATTATGCAGGTCAAACAAGTACATCACCCTTTGAGAGTTCTATTTTTGACGGGTCAAAATTTTATGGTGGATTTGGACCAACTCAGATCCAACAACTTGATTATTGGACATTAAGATATAGATCTGCTCAACTTTTTAATGAAAATCTTTATGCAAAAGGTTTAATTAGACGTTTGATTACAAATGAAATAAATACCGGGTTGTCGCCTGAATGCAGTCCAGATGAAATGGTTATTGGATTACCAGAGGATTCATTAAATGATTGGACTGAAAATGTTGAAACCAGGTTTAATCTTTGGGGTAAGAATCCCAGAATATGCGACTACAGGGAAGTAGATACTTTTGGGGGAATTCAAAGGGCTGCCCGGATGGAAAGTTTAATTACGGGCGATTGCCTAGTAATTTTAAGAATGTCTCAAAAAACAAATTTACCACAAATCCAATTAATTTCCGGAAATCATGTTCAATCGCCAGTGAGTAGTGCATTACCTAATTTGAGAAAAGGCAATAAAATTGTTCATGGTGTTGAAATGGATTCAAAAGGAAGGCAAGTGGCTTTCTGGGTTAATCAAGATGGTTTGAATTCAAAAAGAATTCCAGCCTATGGTGAAAAATCAGGTCGAAAAGTAGCATGGCTAATTTACGGGACGGAAAAACGCATGGGGGAAGTTCGGGGGCAACCAATTCTTTCTTTAGTTCTGCAGTCATTAAAAGAAATCGATCGGTATCGAGATTCGGTACAGCGCAAGGCGGTTATCAATTCAATGCTTGCCATGTTTATTTATAAAAAAGAAGATAAAATGGGAACTTTGCCAATTAGCAATGGTGCGGTTCGAAAAGACCAGGCAACTGTCAGTGATTCCGATGGCACAACTAGAAAATTTAATATTGAAAAGCATATGCCAGGGCTTATCATGGAAGAATTGCAAACTGGGGAAGAGCCAAAGGGTTTTAATAATCAAGGTACTGATCAGGCTTTTGGGGAATTCGAAGAAGCAATAATTCAAGCTGTTGCATGGGCTAATGAAATTCCCCCTGAAATTTTGCGATTAGCATTTTCAAATAATTATTCTGCCTCCCAGGCCGCCATAAATGAATTTAAAATTTATTTAAATAAAATATGGGTTGATTTTGGGGAATCTTTTTGTACTCCAATTCAAAATTCATGGCTTTTAAGTGAAGTTTTATTGGGGAAAATTCAAGCTGATGGACTTTTGGATGCTTGGCGGGATTCAAGTCAATATGATGTTTATGGGGCATGGACTTCTGTTGAGTGGTACGGAAATATTAAACCATCAACCGATATGTTAAAGCAGGCAAAGGGTTCAAAAATGCTTGTTGATGAAGGTTGGAGCACGAACGCCAGGGAGGCGCGTATTACCACTGGAACAAAATTTTCAAAAAATGTTAAGCGATTAAAAAGGGAAAATGAGCAGAAAGCGGAAGCAATGAGGCCGATTGCCGAATTTAAAAAGGAATTTGGAGAAAAGCAAGCTGAAGATTTATCAAACTTGGATTCTGAAAGCATACAGGCTGTTAATGAATTAATTGATCAACTGGAGAATGGAAAATGAAAATCATTTCAATTTTAATTTTATTTTTATTATCACTTTGTCACCCTGGAAACTATATACAAAGGAATATCGTTGGACATCTTGAATATATTCAAGCCACAGGTGATGGTTCTGATTCACTTCCTTATATATTTCGGTATGATGTAACTACTAAACCTGGTGTAAATGAATTAGAAGCATCGATATTCAATAAGTCAATTAGTAATTTTACTCTTGCACAGAATACGGGAAAAAGCACTTTAGATACTTTGATTTATACATTTGTGGCTACTGGTGGGCATGGTATAGATAGCCTTGATGAAGTTCTATTATTAGATGTTGTGGGCGATCGATCCTTTCAAGCAGTTGTGAAAAATGTTTCCGATGATACAATAACGATTGATAGGCCAATAGATAATATTTTTCCTTCAGCAACTTCATTAGGAAGAATAGTAACAAGCAATATGGCCGTTGATGGAAGCGTAACCCCACAAATATTTACGTTTAGAGCTGGGACAAAGCCAATAAACATTACGAGAACGATAATTCAGATTTTAGGCGATAATACAACCATGGATGATGGCAAGTTCGGTAATTTACCGGCGTTAACTAATGGTTTAGTTTTTAGGATAATTGATGGGTATCAAAAAACCCTATACAATTTTAAAACAAATGCTGACATAAAACTTTTTTGTTATGATGTGAATTATTCAGCAAATGCGCCTGCTGGAAATACTGGTTTAACCGCAAGAATTACATTTTCTGGTCAAGATAAGCATGGAATGGCCATTAGAGTTACAGATTCAACTGCTATTCAATGGGTCATCCAAGATGATTTGACAGGCCTTGTAAATATGCAATCGACCGTTGAAGGTCATATGGAAGAAATGCAATAATATTAAAAAAACAAATAATCATTTATTTTATAGCATAGGATTTAAAAAAAAAGTATTTATAATTATTATCTTTAAAAAATGACATATTATGAAAAATTATAGATTTAAAATTAAATGGAATCTTTCAATTGACTAAAAAAAATCCATGTTGGTCACACGTGATCAATCAAGCAAATGATTCGATTGATATTTTATTACATGATGTCATTGGTTTTTGGGGAACTCAATCTGATGAATTCAAACAACTTTTAAATGAGAATAAAGAAAAATCAATCAATGTTGATATCAATTCTCCGGGCGGATCGGTAACTGACGGATTTTCTATTTACAATTCTCTCAAATCTCATAATGGAACTGTAAATGTTAAAGTTTCCGGGTTAGCCGCAAGTATTGCCTCATTGATTATGCTTGCCGGTGATACCAGGGAAATTTCTGAAAATGCAGAAGTGATGATTCACCAGGCACAAGGCATGGGTTTTGGAACATCTAAGGATTTAAGAAAAACTGCTGATCGGCTTGATCGTATAGAAAACAACCTAGTTAATGTTTATGCCTCCTTTATTAAGGATTCCACAACCGAAGAAATTAAATCTATGATGGTTGAGGAAACATGGTTTACTGCAAATCAGGCAGTTGAAAAAGGATTAATGCAAAAAGTTGTTGATAAAAATGAAGAAAGTACGAATTATTTTGATTTCTCTGAAATGAATTTTTATAATATACCTGATAGAGTCAGACAAAAGTTTGAAAAAAAGTTTGAAAGTAATTTAGGTAAACCCGCCAAAGAGATTGGCAAAACCAAACCCAAACCGGAGGTTGAACATATGAATCTCGAAGAATTTAAAAATAAACACCCCGATTTGTATGGGGAGGTTTTAAATCTTGGAATCGCAAAAGAGCGTGACCGGGTTTCAGCACATTTAGTCATGGGCGAAAGTTCTGGCGCAATGGAAACAGCGTGTACAGCCATAAAAGAAGGCACTGAGATGACTGCCACTTTACAGGCTAAATATATGGCAGCTGGAATGAATAAAAAGGATTTAAAAAATCGACAGGATGACAATCCTGGTGATGTTACAGATCCAGAAAACAAAGATGGCGATTCAAGTGACAAAGTTGTTGCCCTCGTTGAAGAAAAACTTGGAATATCAGCTAAATAAAAAGAAAGAGGTCTTTTAAATGTCAAATCTAACCATAACAAACAACGATATCGGGAATGTCATTTTAAAAGATGCTCAATTCCGAGATGAAACTTTGAAAGCTGCCGGTGCAGATACTATTTTATCAGGTACTATTCTTGCACGAAAAGAAGTTGAGGATGCCATTACAGTAACCCCTGATGTTGGGAACACTGGTGATGGAACCGTAACCCTTGCATCCGTTGTTGCAGGCCCCGAAGTTCCAATTGCTGGATCTTGGAATCTGGAATGTATTGAGGCCGTTACAAATGGCGGAATTTTTAAATTGGAAGATCCCAATGGTGCCCTGATAAACGCGCGTCTGATTATGACTGCTGGTGCTGGTGCTGAAACAACTTTTGAACTTGCTGGAATGACATTTAAAATTACTGATGGCGTGGCTGATTTTATCGTTGGCGATAAATTTGCCTTAGTTGTCGCTGCAGATGGAACACTTGTTGTGTTTGCAATTGCAGGTGCTGGAGGGGCTCAAAAACCGAAAGCAATTTTAACCTATGATGTTGTCGCGGCTGGCGCGGGTGATATCCCAATAAGAGCAGGCGTAAAAGGCTTGTATCGAAAAGAACGCCTGATAATCGATGCTGATGGCGATGGAAGCAACATTACAGATGCCATTCTTGATCAACTCCGTGATTTCGGATTGGTCCCAATCGATGTGCAGGAACTTAACATTCAAGATAATCAGTAAAGGAACGTAAAATGAGCACAACTGCAACAAAAAGGATGATTGAGGCTTATAATCAAGAAGCCTCCCCAATGATGTTCCTTTCTGGACTTTTCCGAAGTCCTCAAGTGAACTTTCATTCATCAGAAGAAGTTGAAATTGACATCGTTAGAAGCGATGAAGATGTATCAATTGTAATTCAAGACCTTACAACAGGTTACAGAATGAATTCAAATGATATATATACCAACAAAAGCTTCAAACCACCCATTCATAAGGAAGCGATCACATTGAATGCTTTTGATATGATTAAGCGTCAACCGGGTCAAAATCCTTTCGAATCGCCTGATTTTCGAGCAAATATCATTTCTCAGATGTTTTCCGGTATGCGAAAAGTTGAAAGGAAAATACGTCGAGCTATGGAATTGCAGGCATCGCAAGTTTTACAATCTGGTGTGGTTGCGTTGAAGGATATCAGTGGAACAACATTGTATACAATTGACTATAAGCCAAAATCAGCCCATTTTCCCACAGCTGGAACAGCATGGAATGCTGGAGGAAGCACAAAGGTTGCCGATCTTCTCGCTTTGATTAATGTCGTAAGAAACAATGGTTTAGTCGATCCCAATATTCTAATTATGGGTGAAGGATCCTTTGAACAATTCGTTCAAGATTCTGATGTCCAAAAGCGTTATGAAACCCGAAGAATCGATTTAGGAACTATTTCTGGTATGCAAATGCGCGGAAATGGTGGTCAATATCGTGGAACAGTGGAAATTGGAAATTATCGACTTGACATTTGGACCTATGGTGGCCGATATAAAGACCCCCAAACAGGTAACAAGGTTAAATTCCTTGCCGATGATAAAGTTATCGTGATGTCTGATTCAAGCCGACTTGATGCCACATTTGGCGCGATTCCCAATATTGGCAATGATCTTGGTGTTAGAGCGAATTTGATTCCAGAACTACCAAGCAGAATTTCCAATGCTGAAGGCGGAATGGATCTTTCCACAAATGTTTGGCTTTCTAACGATGGCGAACAACTTTTCGGGGGTGTCGGTTCAAGACCATTGTACATCCCTACGGCAATAGACACTTTTGGCTGTTTAGATACTGGCATCTAATAGCCAAGGAGAAATACCGAGCACAAAATGAAGTAGATAGGCCCGCTTTTGTGGGCCTATTTTTTTAAAACAAAGGGAAATTATGCCAAGCAACAAAGATTTAAAAAATGAAATCCAACTAATTTCAGAGAAATTAGAATTGGAAATTGACACCAATGGTTTGAATAATCGTCAATTGGTTGAAACTTTATCAGATTTAAAAGCCAAGGAACGGGATATGGAACTTGAAACCCAGGCCGATTCTGCTGCAGCCAAGGAACCCGAAGCCAAGGAACCCGAAGCCAAGGAACCCGAAGCCAAAGAACCCGAAGCCAAAGAACCCGAAGCCAAAGAACC
>Ga0208539_1000033_pt1 | contig 6711 bp, 6 predicted proteins | sample RushSE_CattailNL_5_FD_185681 | JGI IMG/M metagenome (GOLD analysis project Ga0208539, IMG submission 185681) | Natural and restored wetland microbial communities from the San Francisco Bay, California, USA, that impact long-term carbon... | ecosystem: Environmental > Terrestrial > Soil > Wetlands ...
GGTTTGATTAGTGGTAATCTGCATATTGATGATGTCACCATAATACAAGATACTTATGATAATAACGTTTTGCACATCGATAATTATGACACGGTGGATGGTGCTGCATCAGGATCAGCAAGGGCAGCATTAAGTAACATAAAAATTAATGGTTTAAGGATTAAAACGCCCTCAAATAAACTTTGGGATTGGGATTCAGAATATGTTTATGATGTCAAAATAAATGATGCTAGAGTATGGGATTCCACAAATTATGAATGGTCAGAGGCCACTATAAGTAAAACCAGTGATTATACTGTTGTTAATGGTACGGATCAGGGTTTGGTAATGGATAATAGCGGAGCAACTTCATTGGTTACATTCACACTTCCCGGTGCTGAAGGATTAGAAAGAAGAAAACAAAGATTCATGTTCAAAGTTGAAGAAGACGATGGACTAAGAATTGAAGCTTCTGGGAACGATGAAATATATAGCAAGGATGGTAAATATACATCTTTGACAAGTTATATTCCAGGAACAATATTATCTATTGAAAAATACGATGTGAATTCTTGGATAGTAAATGAAACTGGAAATTGGATAGGTAACATAAGTTTATTGCCTGATTCAGATTATACAGTACTTGAATCAGATAATAATGCAGTTTTTTCAGATCAACAGTGGTCAGATCAAAGAACGGTAACATTACCGCCTATAACAGATGAATTATTAGGTTTTAAAGTAACGTTCATTGTTAGAGATAATACCTATTTTACGCAAATCGATCCAGATGGTACAGATCAAATAATTGGTTTGACTACAGGTGCCGGAGATCGTATAAAAGCATCTGGTCAAGGAAGTACAATAACATTAGTCGCTGGAACATTTAGCGGCGGAAGCATTTGGTTCGTCAAATCAATGGTCGGTGCTTGGTATGATATTGACGGAATAGGAAACTATTCAAGATTTAATGGTTCTATAAGTGTTATCGGTGATATACAATTAACCCCTGGCGGACCTAGATGGATCACTGGAAGTGGAACGCCTGAAGGGGCTGTTTCAGCACCCGTCGGATCTTTATTTTCAAGAACAGATGGCGGAGCGGGAACCTCTTTATATGTCAAAGAATCAGGTAGTGGAAATACCGGTTGGATTGGTAAATAAAGATCCATTTTATATCCTGACCACTTTTTAAGTGTTCAGATCAGAAAAAATAAACTTGCCCTTTCGCTTTTTTTAGTTTACATTTGTAAAGATGCCCAAGCGAAATGAATTTTTAAGTCAAAAGCTATATCTCGGACATAAAATTAATGCAATTCTCCGAGAAATGGGGTATAATCAATTTGATAGTGAACTTAATATGAACATTTTAAGTAAATCCGAAACTCTCATAAGGATGGCTCATGGCAAAAAAAAGTCACACTCTGCACTTGAATTTGAAAAAAAAATGGTTCGATTTAATAAACATAAATCAAAAACCTGAAGAATACAGGGAAACTAAACCATATTGGATTAATCGGCTCGGTGAGATTGGTCAAACAAATCTATTTAATTTTAAGTTCAAACCCTATAGAATAGTTGTTTTTAAAAATGGCTGGTTCAGGCTTGGAAAGCCTGCCCCAACATGCGCTTTTGAAATTCAGGAAATCACAATTGGTTGGGGTAATCCAGATTGGGGTGCGAGTACCAAAAAAAAACAATTTATAATAAAATTGGGGCCAAGGCTTTTAAGATATAATGATTATAATCATTTAAAATCGGATAACCCATATATTTTGGTGGCCGAATGATTAAGAATTTAAAGCCAATAGATGATTTTCCAGGATATTTTATTTCAGATTGCGGAAGGGTTTTTTCTTTTAAAAAAAAGAATCCAATTCTTATGAATTGCGGAAAAGATAAAGACGGTTATCTAGTTGTTTATTTTCACCAAAATAAAAAGGTCGTAAAACGTAGAGTTCATATTCTTGTGGCCAAAGCTTTTTTAAATAGGCCTAACGGCAATAATTATGAAGTTGATCATCTTGATAATAACCGAGCAAACCCGGATTTCAAAAACCTTGAATGGGTAACACGTCAGGAAAATATGAGGCGTATAAAACTTAGAAACGGAGGGCAAAATGAGTTTTGAAACAAAAATTGAGTGGACGGATTCAACATTTAATCCTTGGTGGGGATGCAATAAAGTTTCCCAAGGATGCAAAAATTGCTATGCTGAAAGACTTGATAAAAGATGGAACCCAAATTCAAATCATTGGAAAACCAAATTTAAATTAATGAGTAAGGATCATTGGAAAAAACCTTTAATTTGGAATCAAAAATGTAATAAAGAAGGGATTAAAAGACTTGTTTTTTGCGGTTCGATGTGCGATTGGGCTGATTTAGCCGCCCCGAAAACAGAAAGGGAAAAATTGTGGCTAACAATTGAGATCACTAATAATTTGCATTGGCAACTTTTAACTAAAAGACCTGAATCATTCAAAGGAATTTTTCCCACAGGGTGGGGCAAAGGTTTTAAAAATGTTTCACTTGGAGTTTCGGTTGAGAATCAGGCAACCAAACATAGAATTGATGCACTGAGGTTGCATCCTGCAAAAGTCAGGTTCCTTTCGTGTGAACCGCTTCTGGAGCCCCTTGGCGAACTTGATTTGACGGGTATTGATTGGGTCATTTGTGGGGGGGAATCTGGGCCTGGTGCCCGGCAAATGGCGTGGGAATCTGTTTTTGATCTATTTGCAGAGTGTAAAACACAAGGAGTCCCATTCTTTTTTAAACAATGGGGGGATGTCAATAAAAAAAAACCCCCAAAAATTGCAGGAAAAATTGCAGAAATTAAATCTTTTCCCCTTTATTATGAAAAAAACGGTCTTAGATGATGGAATTAAGGGATTATCAGAAAATTGGTGTTGATGAAATAAGAGAATGTTACAGGCAAAAAAAAAGAGCGGTCCTTTACTCTCTTTTCATGGGTGGGGGAAAGACCTTTATTTTCAGCTATATAGGCAAAAGGGCGGCCGCAGTTGAAAATCGTGTTCTTGTTTTGCAACATAAAAGGGAATTAATTTATCAGGCATCCATGACCTCAGCTGCACTTTCTGAAAAGCATTGGGTAATCGCAAATAAAAAAACTATTTCCAGGATAAAAGTTGATCAGGTCCGAAAGTTTGGCCGGTGCTTCATTGAATACGGATCAAAAATTTGCATTGGATCGGTTCAAACCGTTGTAAATCGATTAGACCAAATCCAAGCCCCAAGCTTAATCATTGCAGATGAAGCCCATAGAAGCTTGACAGGGACGTGGAGAAGGGTCATTGATTACTTTCCCAAGGCTAGATTGTTAGGTGTCACAGGAACCCCAACCAGGACAAATGGTGATGGGCTAGGCGTTAAATTTGGCGGGCTTTATGATGTCATGATTGAAGGGCCGTTACCTAGCGAATTGATTAAATTGGGCTACATCGTGCCATCGGAAATTAAATTCCCCTATGGCGAAAAATTCAATGACTCAAATATAAAATTGGACGCTAAAGGCGATTATAATACGAAGCAATTAAACGCCGAAATGTTAAGGCAAAGGCCCACTTTAATTGGGGATGCAGTCAAACATTACCGGCAATTTGCAAACAACACGAAATTTATTGCTTTTTGTCATAATGTTGCTGCTTCACAAAAAATGGCCGAAAAATTTATTGAATCTGGCTATAATGTGAAATCTTTAGATGGAACCCTTGATGAATACGAAAGGGATAATATTATAAATGATTTGAGGGAAGGCAATATTCAGGGAATCACATCATGTGAAATCGTTTCTGAGGGTTTCGATTGCCCGGATGTACACACAATAATTGGTGCGAGGCCCACAAAAAGCCTGATAATGTATTTACAGCAGAATACTAGAAATTTAAGGTCGGCACCAGGCAAGACACATGGAATATTCCTTGATATGGTTGGTAACTTTTTTGAACATGGTGCTCCCCATTGGGATCGGGAATGGACCCTTGCCGGGAAAAGACATTGCAAACGAAAAATAAATGATGAACGAGCCTTGAAACTGGTCAATTGCCCTGAATGCATGTGTGTTCACGAAAGGGAACCTGAATGCCCAAATTGTGGATATGTTTATCCGATCAAGGGAAGGCAAGTAAAAAACGAAGATGGCGAATTGATTACCCTTACTCCTGAAATGGAGGAAGAGTACAAGAAAAAAATGAAATACAAGCTCAAAAAAGATCGAGCAAAGGCCCAAAACATCGATGAATTATTAGCATTGGAAAAGAAAATGGGCTACAACAATGGATGGGCTTATAGTGTATTTCATGCGAGGGGTAAAAAAAGGCGTAAAAAATAATGTTTACTTATGTAAATTAATTTAAATTAATCATGTGATCCGAAAGGCGGAGTCTTTAAATTGAACCATGTTCTAGCGAGGAAAGCCGAAAGGTTGACCCGGCGGCGGTAGCGGTCGCATCACAATTTTAAAAATAAGGGAATAAAATGAAAGTTAATCGAATAAAAATTTCAAATATACTTGGAATTGATGAATTAGAAATTGAACCAGGTTCTTTAACCGTTATATCAGGTCCAAATAATTCCGGAAAAACCTCCACACTCGAAGCAATCAAATCTGCTTTAAAAGGCGGACAAGATGCAACACTATTGAGAAAGGGCTCAGAAAAAGGTGAAGTTGTATTGGAACTCCAAGATGGCCGATCCATTATCGAAACAGTGACGGCGAATAGAACATCATTGGCCTTGAGGGATGAACATGGAAGAAAAGTTGCATCACCTGCAAAACAAATAAAAGCCTTGGTTGATGTATTGGCGACCAATCCACTTGATTTTATTACTGCAAAATCGGATTACCAGGCGAAAATATTGCTTGATACAATCCCCATTGAAATTGATTCTGAAAAGGTTGAAGAAAATACGGGAATGAAAATTGAGCTAGTGAACCAAAACCCTCTTGATGTTTTGGAATTTGTGAGAAAAACAATATATGATCTTCGTACCGGGACCGGTCGCGCCATTGTTGAAAAAAATGCTTCAATTAATCAAATGGAAATTGCCCTTGAAGCTTATTCAGAAGTTAATGAAGAAGAATTTGATGAAAATAAATATCTCGATAAAATAAAGGAAATTGATGCAACAGCGCAAACTAGGATTGATAAAATTCAAAGCATTATTGATCAAGAATCGGTTAATTCTGAGGACTATATTGAGCATTTGAAAGAAAAAGCAGAAATCGAAATTAAGGTTTTAGAAGATCAAATAAAAAAAATACGTGATAATTGTAATGAATCAGTTTTAAAAGAGAAATCAATGAATTCTTCACGAAAAGATCAAGCCAGAACTGCCCAACAAAAAATTAGATCTGATGCTGAAGAAAGCAAAAAGGAATGGACATCAAAAATTGAAAAATCGCGCCAAAATGTTGAATCATCCACTAAGAAAAAGCATTTGCAGGATTTGATTAGTACAGCCAATGATGATTTGGAAGAACTTGAAAAAACTGATGAAAAACAAACCAAGTCTATAAATTGGATCGATGATTATAAAAAATCATTATTAAAATCCCTTCCTATTCCGGGCTTGGCTGTTATTGATAACAAAGTTTTATTCAATGATATTCCCTTTGAAAGATTGAATGAAGCCACTAAGGTCGATTTGGCAATTGAAATTGGAAAACTAAGGGCCGGAGAATTAAAGATTATTTGCGTTGATGGAATCGAAAGACTCGATCCGGATACATTCAATTTGTTTGTTGAAAAAGCCTCAAAATCAAACATGCAACTTGTAGTGACAAAAGTTGAACATGATCCCGATGAAATAAAAAAAGGTCGTCAAATTAAGGTGGTTGAATAATGTCATGGGGTGAAAGAAGTTGCCTACAACCATGTAGATGTGAACACAAACGAACCATTTCCAGTTGCAATGTTAATTGTGGAGAATATATTTGGGATGAAAAAACAGAACCAGATTCAATACCAATACATTCTAGAGTAAATATTGTGAAGGATCCTATTATTGAATACAGGACTAAAGTTCTTGGTAATAGAAAAAAAAGAAGACAAGATAAAAAAAACCGAATGCGAAGACTTAGGAAAAATAAATCAAAATGATGACAAACCAAGAATACCATTCCTATGATGCACTAGGATCCACCATGATTAAAACCATGGCAAGGTCAATGCTTCATTTTTGGGATGATAATCTTAACCCAAATAAAGAGCCCAAAGAAGACGGCGAACATATGTTTTTTGGCGAACTTCTTCACGTTCTAGTTTTAGAACCACATTTATTGGATTCAACAACCGATCGACTTTCCAAGTTTAAAAATGGGCAAAAAGCCCTGGATAAAATTGATAATGCCCTTAGAATCGCCGAATCAATACATAACCTTGCTCATGGCCAATTGATTTTAAATGGTGCTGGTATCCCGGAACATACTATTATTTGGGAGGAACAGGTAAAGCTTGAAGATGGATCAATCCATATAATTAAATGTAAATGCAGACTCGATTACTGGGTTATGAATGAAATGTTTTTAAATGGCCTAATTTTGGATTTGAAAACCACTCGGGATGCAAGTCAATCATCTTTCGAACGTGATGCCGAAAACCTAAAATATTTTATTCAGGCAGCTTGGTATTGTCGAGGGGCAATGGTTAAATATAAACTTGAATTAAGGCCTCCATTTATTTTTCTGGCGGGAGAAAAGGAAAGTCCCTATTG
>Ga0208539_1000035_pt1 | contig 5618 bp, 11 predicted proteins | sample RushSE_CattailNL_5_FD_185681 | JGI IMG/M metagenome (GOLD analysis project Ga0208539, IMG submission 185681) | Natural and restored wetland microbial communities from the San Francisco Bay, California, USA, that impact long-term carbon... | ecosystem: Environmental > Terrestrial > Soil > Wetlands...
ATGGAACGCAAAACAGTAATTCGGTTGACGATTCTGATAGTGATTCTGTTAGCGATAGCGGCGACGTTTAGCGGTTGCGTTTCCGATGCTGAATTCGGCGACGGTCAAAACTCCGAATCAATCGGACGTTACATTATTGATACCGCCGATGCCGCCAACGAAACGCTAAACCAAAATCCGGGGCTTGACGTTATCGTTGGCGACGAAGCAAAACCCGCAATCGGTTTATACCGTCTTGCCGGGGAAGCCTTTTTAGCGTTCGGTTTGTTCCTACAAACGCGGCGACGAAAAGAACTTGAAAACGCAATCGCGGAAATTGACGAAAATCCCGAAACACCCCCGGCGGTGAAACAAGCGGTTTCTATCCAATCACGAAAAACGATTCGTAAAGCGGTTCAATAAAATGATTGCGTTAGTTATCGAAAATTCAACGCTTTTAGTTGCGGCGGGCGGTTTAGCGGTTCAATGGGGCTATACAATGCACCGGTTAAAAACGCTTGAAGGTGCAATCGACGAAATGAAACTAGAATTAAGGGTGAGTAAAAAGAATGAATCCGTTAGTGCTTAAAATTTTGATTGGTATTGGCGTCGGCATCGTAGCCGATATTTTGCTCACCCCTAAGACAAGGAAAATCACCGATGGAAACTTACGCAAAAATGGCGATTACGGCGGCACTAGTGATTGCACTAGTGAACAAAGTGCCGACGTTGAACAAAGTAACCGGGAGCATTTAACCCCGGTAGAATTTGACGACGAATCGACCACCGAAAACGAAACCCCCAAACCCCCTATAAAGGAATCGACCGATGAAGTATCTACCAACGGGCAAACAGTTCTTGACGTTCGGCGGGATCGCCCTAGCGACGATCTTTCTAGTGAACAATTCGCCGATGCTGAAAAGCCTAGTGGCTCCGAAGTCTAGCGAAGCGTAAGCAAAAACCAAACCCCCGGCGAACCCGATTATTTTCGGGTTTTTCTACTTACCAAATTAAGGAAACAAAAATGCCAAGTGTTAAAACCATGCTCCAAGTTGCGGGCGTAACCCTTGCGGTTATCGCCATCAAAAACAATGTCCCCGCCGTCGGTAAATTTCTAAACGCTTCGTAAGCGTTGGATTTTTCGACTTACTAAAACCCCGAATTTTTCATAAGGAATTTACCAATGTCAGCACCCCGAATTTTAACCGGTCCAACTCTTACTTATGCGGCCAACGCAAAAGAAACCGAGAAACTTGATCGCGGTTATGTGATCCGTGAAATTGCGTTGCGACTTACCGCAACAATTACGACGACCGATACCGCAATCACGGCGGCGGATATTCTCCCCGCCGGTTTGTGGGGCGTTGTTCGCAACCTTCGTTTGAAGCTGAATAGCAATACGAATATCCGCGACATTTCCGGCGACGAATTGAAGTTGCTTAACTACTTCTATTACAATACCGGCGACTTTGTAGACGAATCGGCGTTGGTTGTCGGTACGGGTACAACCGTTACCGTAAATTCGACGCTGATTCTCCCGCTTTGGATGGTTGATTCTATGCAACCGATTGATACGCAACTTGACGCTACGCTTTTGAGCGGGCTTGAACTTCAAGTTGATTGGGGCGGTATTACCGATATCACCGATGCGGCAAACGTTACGCTTGACGATTGCTATATGGAAACCGGCACCCTTAACACGTTCGGTATCAAGGGGCCGTTTAATACGCAACTTGTCACCGCCGAACAATACGAAGTTACCGGGGCTAATCCCCGCTTCCAAATCGAACTGGCAACCGGCAACCTTTACCGTTCGTTTATGATCGGTTGTCAAGACAGCGACGGAAACGACCTTGCCGGGGCAATCGACAATATCCGCGTCTTTTCGGGCGGTACGGATTACTTCAACGTACCCGCCGAACTTTGGCAACGTTGGAGCGATAAGCGGGAACGGATCATCCAAAATATCAACGGCGGATCGGGGCGTTTCGTTTCGTCGAATCGTGATATGGATGCGTGGTTCTATGTTGATATGGTGACGGATGGTTACTTGTCCGAATCTATCAACGCAATCGGTTTGTCAACGCTGAAAATTGAACTTGACGTTAATCAAGCGGTTTCCGCGTTGAAACTGGTTAAGCAAGAAATTGTCCCACTTGCACAACCCGCACGCGGTAACTAAATTCGGTTGCTTTTTTCTCCCCCCGTTGCCGGGGCTTGATTGTTCCGGCAACGTTTTCACCCCTATATCGGAGTTCAAAAAATGTCAACGTCTACAATGGCTAATAAGTCGCCCGGATCAATCTTCAACTTTGGCGATACGTTGGAACGTCTTTTTAATACCGGCGTTTCGGCGGTTGAGCAAGTCGCCCCGGTTTGGCTTGCCGATCAACTCAACTTAAATCAACAAATTCCCGTTGCGGTAAATCCGACTTATCAAAACACCGATCCGCAACGGCAACCGGCGGGCGGTTTGACAACGAACGAAACCGAAGCGGTACGAAGCGTACCCGAATTCGCAATCAAACAAAGTACCGTTTTACTTGTCGGCGTTGTTGCGTTGGCCGGGCTTTTGTTTTTGCGTGATCGCGGTTAATCGTTTTTCGATCCCCAAACCGAACGGATAAACACCGATGCAATATCTAATGAATGACAGTCTAGGCGGGGGAGAACTGCAAACCGCGAACAATATCGGCGGCGGTTCGGGGTTGCCAGCAACTACCGGATACACTACCCCGTTAGAATCGCAACAATTGACAACTTGGCTTACCGCTAACCGAAACGGCGGCGTTGAAGCGTACACTGATAAAGCTATGTGGGCGGAATTCATTTCCGGCCCGGCTTGGAGCGGTGTATACGGGCGTAAACTTACCGTTGAAAATTACCGCAACGCGGCCAAGGCGGAAACGCAACGTTTATTGACGCTTGGATTTGTTCAAGTTACCGACGTTAAAAACGCACGATTGATTTATGAATCATATGGGCGGGCGGCGGGCGAATCGTTTTCGTATTTTCCCGTCACCGAAGATATCGCCGAAATTCGGCGGGCGGTTGCCGATATGTATTCGTATGAATATATCATCGACAAAACCGGCGAACGTTTGGGGGATATCGTAAAGGGTGCCGGAAACAAACTGGAAGATTTGGGGGAAGTTGTAACGAATCCCCTTACGCTTCCCGCCGTTGCAATTTTGGCGGTTGTCGGGCTTATCGTTTTCGCTAAGTTTTCCTAAGCGAATCAAAAATCACCACTAAAAAGGACTTCAAAAAATGGTACTTGGATTAGCGGCGGGTGCAGCGGGCGGTTTGAATACTTCTAGCAGTTCGGCGGCAACGGGCGGAACTTCCGAAAGCGGAAAATCTGTTATTTCCGTTGGCGGTTTTCCGACAAATTTAGAAGCTATTGTTAACGCGGTTCAAGGTGGCGGATCATCCCGAACGGGCGGAACGGCTATTAGTCAACCGTCCTATCTAAAACCCGTCAATAGTGATACGGGTTTCGGGATCACAATTCCCGGCTTCAATGCAGGGCTAAACGTTTCCCCGGTTTTGATAGTCGGGGCGGCGGCGGCGGTTTTTCTTATTCCTATGCTACTCAAACGAAGGGCTTAAAATGTCGGGAGAAAAAAGCGAGAAATTAGAATTTGTAAACGTTGCTCCGATTGCGTTCGCCTATATTTGTTGTACCACGATAGCCGATTCGTTTAGATCGGTTGACGACTTGCGGGATACGGTACTCCGATACGAACGCGGACAATGCCAACTTTGGACGATACGCGAACGCGGGTTTTTGGTTTTGAGTTTTCATCAAGCGGATAACAGACGATGGATGGAAGTCGAACAAGGTGTTGGAAAACACTTCTATACGCGGGCCGGTATGGATGAACTTATCCGACTTGCAAAAAGGGGAAAGTGTACCGCGATAGTTTGCGAAGCATATAAACCCGGCGTGATCCGGTTGCTTGAAAGATTGGGTTTCGTTTCGTCAAACGATCACCTAAACGAATTCACTTTAGAAATAGGCGGTTAAAATGTCTAGCAGTAAATCCCAACAATCCAGCACAACAACAAACATTACAGAAACGATCACGCCAACGCTTGTTACAAGTGACGGCGGTTCAAACACTTCAATTATTGCCGAAGAATTTCGCGGGGATATTGGATTGACTGGAGCCGACGCGGTTCGCGTGCTATCCGACTTCCAAGACTTGCAGCGTGATACCGCGTTGTTAAATGCCCAAACTACAACGAACGCTTTAATTGCTGCAAGTAAAGGACCGGTTTCGACTTCGTTTATTCAACCGACGGCGGGCGGCGGCGGCGGCGGCGGCGGTAATGCTTCAACGAATAATGATAAGAAAATCCAAACCGCTGTTTTGCTTCTAGGTGGAGCGGCGGCGGTTGTCACCATTTTTGCACTAAGGAAATAACTAATGGCACGCGATAAAATTTTTGGCGTTGGTACACCGACCGGACAAGAAATTAACCGATCAAACCCCGGCTTTAATCGACAATTTGCCGCCGGTCAAATCACCGAACCGAATTTAGGTCTACGCTATTCGCGTAAAACTATTTCGGTTATCGAACTTGATTTAGCAACCCCGGTTACAGATCAACAAAAGAAAATCAACGGAACGTTTCTTTATTACGGTACGGCGGTTGACAACACGAACGCGGCACTAGTTGACCGTCCTATTTTCGTTCGTTTTGATCGAACTTCCAGCGATGCCGTTCGGTTGCTTCCCGGTATGATGCTATCCGGGTTTCCGTTTGATACGCTTTATATCACGATCCCGGCGGGCTATGACGCGGGCGACGTTGGGCAATTGATCGTTACCGTTGACGCTCCCGATGATCGCGTGAGGGCCGAATAAATGCCGTCGTTTACGAACCGTGGAACGGATGCAAATAAAGCGTTAGCGTATGACTTGCGAAGATATCCGCAAGGGGTAACGCTGGATTTGGTTAATTCGTCCGAATACGCTTATTACACTACGATAGTGGCGAAAACCGGTTGCACCGCCCGAAGCGGTCAATCGTTCGGCCAAATTTCCTATAACTTTGCTAAGATACTTTTTGTTAATCGAACTGGAACTAATCAAGCGTTCATAGATTCAACAGGTTCGCTTGGCATGTTTTCATGGAACGGTTATCCGGCGACTACTGATTGTAGTATCGGGGCTGCTAATCGCGTGTTTGCATACTTATCGCTTGTTATCAGTAGTGCAAGACCCGCCCTTGTAATTACGGGCGGAAATATCACTAGCGATGCCCACGGTAGCAATTCGGCTAGTATCATTCACAATACACCGCTTGTTTACTTGCCGCCCGGTACAACGCGATTTGATCCGGTCAATTTTTTCGAATCAACGTCCTACCCTACGTTGTCACAAATCGGCGTCGGCGGAACGCAGGTTTGGCGGGGACCGATTAAGGTAACCGCCCCCGCTACGCGAATAGTCGAATTACCTTAACAAAAGATTTGACACGCTGAAAACGGTAGTGTATAATTGTGAAGCGATTGCCGAACGTCGGCACGCTTCACAATCACCCCCATTAGGGAGTTAAACGTTATGGAAATTGCACGCAAATTGACCGCTAAAACGTTGGGTTTCGACAAGCCGAAAATTATGGCTTTG
>Ga0208539_1000043_pt1 | contig 4750 bp, 9 predicted proteins | sample RushSE_CattailNL_5_FD_185681 | JGI IMG/M metagenome (GOLD analysis project Ga0208539, IMG submission 185681) | Natural and restored wetland microbial communities from the San Francisco Bay, California, USA, that impact long-term carbon... | ecosystem: Environmental > Terrestrial > Soil > Wetlands ...
TTCTATTCGAGTTTTCCTTTTGGGGCTAGTTCCCCTTTATAAAAGCGCAAGAGGCGCTACAAATATATAAGGACACTCTAGTATATGAAGAAATACACAGATGGTGTTCGAGAGAAGTTTAAGCCTAAGACTAATGCTGCCGGTGAAGAGATTGTGGAACCATTCCGCGATGCACAAAAGGCACTAGTAAGGGCTAAGTTTGTCTCGAAAGAACGCGAAGACTTCTTTAATGAAGCCTATCAAGACATCATGATTCAAATGTTTGAGAAATGGGTCACTACGGAACCTCATGCAGTTAAAGAACGGGAATACCTGTACCACTGCTGCATGGCCCTTGGCTCAATCAAACAACAACTGCTCACTTACGAGACTTATGGTAGGAATGCCGAGTTCGTAACTGGTCAACGCAAAGCGCAAGAGGCGCTAGACGCAAAGGAAGAACAATGAATATTGACAAGGTAAAACTTGCAAAAGAAGTGCTTACGAAGGCGCGAGATCAGTTGATCTCTGAGATGGCTGCATGTGGCTCTCATGGCGGTGTAGGTCGGGTTGGTAATCAATCCCCTACTTTTGTTGCTGTGATGAATGCCCTAAATTTTGTTAAAGCAATGGAAATTGAAGCAGGCGATACATTAGCTGCTGAATCATCGAATGATACTGCTACTACTGAAGACGTAGCAGATAAGATGGCTAAACTCCGTGCTGCAAAAGCTGCCAAACAAATCAACGCTGAATAAGCACTGAAGGATAAATATTATGCTACCTCACCTCTCTACCTCGACTCCTGCAAGCGAAGTTAGCTCTGCTGATTTTGCTGCGCAGGAAGCGCGAAATGACAAGGTTGGAAATAGTGACGAGTCTGCAGTCCCTAGTATGGCCGACATTCTGAGGAATTCTCCTGCCGCCAAATTCTTTGGTAAGCAAGAGAAAACCGATGACGAATCTCTACCCGAAAATACAGAGGATGCTACTCCGGAAAAGTCGGATGCCCAAGAAGTTGATGTCCCGAAAGAGACATCCGATGACGCCGTTAATGACTCAGATGATGAGCAGAATCAAGAAGATCAAGATGCAGAAGATACAGATGCGGATGACGGAAAGTCTACCCAAGAAGCTGATCTCCCTGCTGAAGAAGATATTGATTGGGAATATAAGATCCCCGTTAAAGTTGACGGTAAGGTTGAGTATAAAACCCTAGAGGAAGTCCGTAAGGGCTTCGCTACTAACCAGCATCTGTCTCAAAAGGGACGAGAACTTGGCGAAGTTAAGAAACAAGTTGAAGAAAAGGCAAACGCTCAGTTGAATGAGCTTGTTCAAATTGGCACAGTATTGCATGAGGAGTTGACTGCTGTTGAAACACAGTTGGCTACCGAGTACACTAAAATTGTGAAACAAATTGAAAAAGCTCAGGAAGACGGTGATACATACACCGCGCGCGAACTGAAAGAAAAGAGGGATGACCTTCAAGAAAAGTACTGGAAAACTCGTACTAAGCGAGAGGAGAGTGCTAAGAAGGTAGTTGAGAAGATTCAAGCAAAACAACGAGAAGAGCAAGAGAAGCTTCTAGATCAGTTCAATAAGGATATTGTAGATATCATTCCTGGATTTGACGAGAAGCTAGGCAAGAGTATTCGTGAGTTTGCTTTGAAGGAAGGGATTCCGGGAGAGATCCTGAATCACGTCTACGATGCGCGTATTGTGCGTGCTCTCAATGAATATCGTCTCTTGAAAACTGCTAAAGAGTCAGGCGTTCAAAAGCGGAAAGCTGCACTTAAGGTGAAGAGCATTCCGTCGAAGAAGGGTCCGACTCAGGCTCAAGTTACTAAGCGTAGTTCAGAAGATCTTCGTTCGAAGGTATTCAGTGGAAGCGCTGGTAAGGACGAGCAAAATGCCTTTTTGAAATCTATTTCTAGACTTGGCCAGAAATTGTAACTCCTCACTGTTTTAAAGGAATACTAACATGGCTGGTAATACATTTACTGCCGGTGGTCCCAAGGCTGCGGCTCGTTCGCAATCGGTTACGGGTAACGCTGGTAACGTTGGCGAGCGCGAAGACCTTGCTAACTTCATTTCGATGATCTCGCGTGACGAGACACCGTTCCTGTCGAGCATTGGCCGTGGTAAGGCTACTGCGATTTTCCATGAGTGGCAAACCGACGAGCTGGCTGCGCCTACTGACGGCGCTGTTGCTGATGGCGTTTCGTATGCCACACAAACTGCTGCTCAAGCTGCTGAGCCGTATCGCACACGTCTGGGTAACTACTGCCAGATCAACAGCAAGACTGTTACCGTCACTGGTACAAAGCGCGCTGTGGATCAAGCCGGTGTTGCCGACGAATACGCATATCAGCTTAAGAAGCGTGGTATCGAGATGAAGCGCGACCAAGAGTTCGCTCTTGTTCATAGCTGGCAGAATTCGACTGGCTCGGGTACCCGTAAGCTCGGTGGCTATCAAGCTTGGATTAACGACAACGTTGCTAACGTTCTTGGTACTCCGGGTGACTACACTGCCCCGACTAACAAGGGTGCTGGTACTGCAGGCACGTTCGCTGCTGTTATCACTGGTGATCTTACTTCGCTGGCTCTGTCCACCGTTGACTCGCTGATGCAGACAATTTATGAGCAAGGTGGTAAGGCCACTAAGCTTATGCTGTCGCCTGCTAACCGTCGCGTGTTCTCGGCTAAGGCGCAAGCTGCTGGCTCGAACACGGCTGCTGCTGGTGATGGTAACGTCCGTCGTAACATCGATGCTGATGGTAAGCTGCGTCAGTCCGTTGAGATCTATCAATCGGACTTCGGCGATATTATGGTTGTTCCGAACTACGTCATGGGTCTGACAGCTACGCTTTCGGGTGTTGCTGATGGTGCCGCTAACTTTAGCGCGTTCCTGTACGATCCGCAGTGGTTCACATGGGCGACTCTCCGTCCGATGCAAGAAGTTGACCTGGGCCAACTGGGTGACTCGATCATCGGTCAGATCGTTGAAGAGGGTACTCTTGAAGTTAAGAACCCGAAGGGCTGCGGCCTGATCTTCGGTTTGTCTGGCGCGTAATATTGCCTAAAGGGGAGGGGAGAAATCCTCTCCCTTTAATTTTCGAATAAGGAAAGAATATGCACCTGAAGAAGACTACAAGTGCTGGTGTTGTTACCTTTATTGAGGGCGAAATCCAAGTCACCCTTAATTCTACAGGTCGCATTACGGATGTCACGTATGGCGTTACACCTACCACTGTTGCAGCTATTGCTCAGTATGTCGTAGGTTCGAATGATCTGTGGGAATATGGAGTGCTTGATAGTAAGTTCTTCAATACCTACTTCTCGAATCGATAGGACTGATCATGGCTTATATTTATAATGCTGATGTAAATACACCTGAAGCAATTGCTATGAAACTTAATGATGTTGTTGTAGCTGCTATGGCCTATGTTGCTGTTGTTGATGCTGAGGGTGATCCAACTGCTGAGCGCGCCGCGCTGGTTTCGGCTATCAATGATGCAGTCACTCCTAATGTAGAGTAAAGGGACTAAATGAAATTCACACTTAAGGCCGTTAATGGCGATCAAGCAACTGAACATCTGGCAAAGATCGTTCAGACATTCTACGCTAACCCGTCTGCGCTGGCAGGAGTTATTGTTGCTGTGGCTGATGTTGAGTCAGAACCTGTTGTAGAAGCTCCTGTTGTAGAAGCTCCTGTTGTAGAAGCTCCTGTTGTAGAAGCTCCTGTTGTAGAAACCCCTGTTGTCTAACATAAAGGAATATCAACATGACTGAAAACAAAGATATCGTTGAAGTGCAGGTTGTCGAACTGACCGAAGACCAACTTGATCTGATTGGTGGTGGGCAGGGCATGACAGTTCTGTAATATATAACGTGTATAGGACACATACTAGGAACCAAATATGAGTAATGTATTTAAATCGCAGGATGAGAATCCTGATTCTTTTACTGTTCAGCTCGATAAGCACAATGATACATTTAGGCTTGAGCAAGATGTACAAGGATACAAAGACTATGCTAAGATGACCCGCGAGAACATTGATGCTCAGACTCGCTCGCAGTCATATAAACCTGTAGCTATTATCCCTGACATTGTGGCAGTAGCTATTCTCACTAAGTATGGTCTCGATATTCACTCTGTTGAATTCATGCATGATACCGCTCAGAAGAAACGACTTATGAGCATTATTCGCACAGAGTATCCAGACCTCCTTCTCTCTAACATTCGGAGAATTTAATGGCAACTCCCCTCTATGATGCCTTCGTGGCTACGGTTCGAGATTGGTCGAATCGCCGCGATGTAGCAACAGTCCCGACAAGTATCATTGAGGACTGCATTAAATATGGTAATGATGATATCTATCGCGATCTCCGTATCCCTCAATTGGAAACCACTGTTGAGTTCACGGTAGATGAAACGGCTAATGCTAACGCTAAGTATACGATCTTTGATGTTCCCGAAGACCTTATTGAATTTATTTATTTGGCAGCGAAAGATTCAGACGACAATACTAAGATTGCTACTATGTACAATCAAGTAAATGATGTACGTACTTTTCTGGATCCACATGCTGAGCAGTACAATAGGTATCGATATGTCTGGAAAGATCTTTCTTTCTTGATTTCTCCTAAGCTTGAAGTCGGAGATAAGGTCGAGCTCCACTATTACCGCCGTCTTCCCCAGTTCAATGCCCTGTACAGCGTGATTCCGGCTAACTGGTCTATTGATTACGCTGATGATGAACAACCCCTA
>Ga0208539_1000047_pt1 | contig 4467 bp, 4 predicted proteins | sample RushSE_CattailNL_5_FD_185681 | JGI IMG/M metagenome (GOLD analysis project Ga0208539, IMG submission 185681) | Natural and restored wetland microbial communities from the San Francisco Bay, California, USA, that impact long-term carbon... | ecosystem: Environmental > Terrestrial > Soil > Wetlands ...
ACGGCGCAAAAGAAGTTTCGTTCGACGACCTGGGCAACCCCTCGGCCGGCGGCACGATCCGCCTGCGCTTCGATACGCACGTGTACGACATCAAGATCGCCGCGTTTACAGGGCGCATCACCGTGGAGAACGTGAAGAGCTAAAGAACTTTAGACGGGCGGCGATGTTTCAGGGACTCGCCGCTCGATGACCCCGACTGTGAGGCAACGTTGGGCTTCGGAGGCAACAACAAGGGCAGCGGTCCGATCGGCATCGCCGTGAGCGCTGCAGATGTGCGCCTGGCGCAGCGCCTGCACTCGGGCCAGACGATCTTCGAGCGCGAGGCTCTGCCCCAGGGCATCAGCCCGTCGAGCGCTGATTTTCATGCGCAGTGCTCACGCGCGATCGCGACGGCGATCCGCCGCGGCGCGTTCGTCGGCAAGCTGACGGTCAGCGCCCTGCCCTCGGAGATGCTCCGCTACAAGACGCTGCGACTGCCGCCGATGCCCCACGAGGACCTCACGCAGGCGATCGCGTGGGAAGCCAGCGAGCGATTTGAGCTCGACGACAACTACATGCTCCAGCACCACCTCGCGGGCTCGGTCATGCAAGGCAACGAGCAGCGCCAGGAAGTGATCCTGCTCGCGGCCGAGAAATCTGCGGTGCACGACCACGCCTCAGCGATCCAGCGGGCCGGGCTTGTGCCGACCGTTATTGATGCGACCGGGGCCGCGCTGGTACGCCTCCTGTTCAACGGCAACGGTTCGATGTTGATTGTGAACACCGAGGGCGGGCATGCCCAGGTCATCGCCGCCCGCGATGGACGGGTCATCTTCGACAAGCCCATCGAACGCAGCAGCGACAAGCCCGCACAGGACCAGACCGCGTTGAGTCGTGAACTGAGCCTGTGCCTGCGCTACCTGTCCGTCACATTTGGGATGCACGTGCCGGATCAGTCCTGGCTGTGTGGTGACAACACGTCGCCCCAGATCATCAGCGCGATCAGCAAGGCTGTTTCCACACCGGTTCTTACGGTCGGCGACGCGCCCGCGATTAAGCCCCTGCTCGAAGCGAAGCCCGATGCCGCAGACTGGTCGGTCGCGCTGGGCCTGGCGATGCGTGAGTGCGAAAACGCCCCGCAGCGGGGGGCGGCATGAACCAGATCAACTTCCTGCCCGAGTCCTTCCGCAGGGACCATCGTCGCCAGAAGCGTCGGCCCATCGAGATCCTTGCGATCGCCTTGACGGCCATCGCGCTGGTGATGCTCTGGCTGTTCACCTCGGGCCCCGATCGCAGCCTGGCCCAGAACGCCGCCAATCTCGACCGCAGCATCATTGAAATCGAGCGGGTGCGTGAAGCCTACAACGCGCTCGACACGGAGCGTGCAAGCCTGCAGCGCCGCCTGATGATCGCGCGTGAGACCTATCAGCCGATCACCGTCACGCAGATTCTCGCTCGGCTTAGCGAGCTTACCCCCGAGCCTGTCCGATTTTTTCACCTCGAACTGACGGCCGAGCGTCCCGCGCCCGAGCCGGTGCCCCAGCCTGAGAAGACCGGTGCGAACAAGCGCCCGATCGGCAATACGCCCAAGCACAAAGAAACGGTTGTCGAAAACAACCGCATGCGGATAAGCCTGTTCGGCCTTGCGCCGAGCGACGAAGAAGTCGTCACGCTGATCCGTCGCATCGACGAGGACGCGGTGTTCAGCACCGTCGCGCTGCGCAACAGCCGGCAGATCCGCACCAATACACACTACGCTCGCGAGTTCCAGCTCGATATCACGATCGACCTTGGTCGACGCTTTGTGCCCGCTTCACCGGAAGGAGCCGGCCGCGATGAAAATTGAGAAGGACATCCTTAAGACCGCGTGCGTGGTGATCCTGCTGGTGCTGGTCTACTGTTCCCTGGTCATGTGGCCGACCCAGCGGCAGAACAAGGCGCTGGCGGACGACGTGCAGGCCAAGCGCGCCGAGTTCGAGAAGATGGACCGGCCCGACCTTGAACCCCTGCGACTGGAGATCAAGGCGATCAAGGAAGAACTGCGAGAGCGATCGATCGCGCTGCCCGATGGTGAGCTGCACGACCAGGTGCTCGCGCATGTGTCGAACACGCTGCTGAAGCAGAACATATCGATCTACGAGACCTCGGTCCGTAACGCCAAGCACTACAAGCGATTTGCAGTCACCCCGATCGATGTGAGATTCGAAGGTCGATTCCTCTCGGCCTTCGAGGCGATCAGCCGGATCGAGAACGCCGGCCCGCCGGTTCGGGTCGAACGCCTCGAGCTGGCTGGAGATGTGGACGACACCAGCGGGTTTGTCGTCGTGAACATGCAGCTGAGCAGTTTCTTTCTGACCGAGGAGGGCAGGCCATGAAAACAAAACTGCACCGCCTCTGGCTCCAGATGACTGCGGATAAAAAGAAATTCGGCCTGATGGTCAGCGTCATGGCGATCGGCCTGCTGCTCTGGGGCCGGCTGATCCTGCTGGAGAAGGTCCCCCGCGTCGCGACCGCCGACCCGAACGCAGAAACGTCTTCGGTCAGCGACAGGAGCAAGGATGTGACCCCCCGCTCGCTACCCCCTTTGGAGGTAGTCCGAGTAGATCTGAGCGAGCGATTGGCGCTGGATCTCTTCGCTTTTCGTCACGACCGCTACAGATTATTGCCCTCTGAGGATTCGGGAGAGATAGGTATCCAGCCGGGCACTTCAGACGACGATGAAATGCTTCGCGTGGCAGAAAAGGCGCGTGGCCTTCGCCTGCAGAGCGTGGTCCAGGGAGAGCGGCCGTTGATCGTTATCAACGGCCAGGTACTCAGGGTCGGCGACTCGATCGATGGATTCGAGATCGCTTCGTTTGATAACCGTTCGGCCAAAGTGACCCGCGGCGGCCTGACATTCACCCTCACCATGATGTCCGACTGAAAGACACTGGAAAAGTTCACTAGGCCGGACACCCGGCAAGGAGTTTGAGCATGCGGAAGATGTACAACACCAAGCGCCTATTGGGAACGGTTGCCTGCGCCACCGCGATGTTCGCTGCTGCGCCGATGATCGCACAGGAAGTCGTCGAAACGCAGGAGATCGAGCTTTTCGACCCCGCCAAGGCCGCTAAGAGCGGACAGCAGGTCGAAGTCGGCGAGACCGGCCAGATCGAGCTACACGTCAAGGAACTGGAGATCACCAAGGTGCTCCAGCTTCTCTCTATCCAGAGCAAGCGCAACATCATCGCCTCGCGCGGCGTTGAAAACTCCAAGGTCAGCGCCGACCTCTACGGCGTCGACTTCTATGACGCGCTCAAGTCCATCCTCGAGCCCAACGGCTTTGGCTACGTCGAAGAAGGCAACTTCATCTACGTCCTGACCAAGGATGAGCTGGCCAAACGCGAAGCGGACAACCGCAAGATGATCACCAAGATCCACACCCTCAGCTACCTGCGTGCGGATGAGGCTGCTGGCTTTGTGACCCCGATGCTTTCCGACAACGGCTCGATCGCCGCCAGCGGCAAGGTCGAAGACGGCATCGACCCCGGCATCGATAACGCCGGCGCCGACAACTACGCCGGCCCGCCGACCCTGGTCATCCGCGACTACGAAGACTCGGTCGAGTCCATCATCAGCGTGCTCGATCAGCTCGACGTCCAGCCCAAGCAGGTCATCATCGAAGCCACCGTGCTCCAGGCCAAGCTCACCGAGAACAACCAGTTCGGCGTGGACTTCTCACTGTTCACCGACCTCACCGGCGCAAGCCCGCTGGACATCGTCGACGGCGCCATCTCCGGCGGCCAGCCCAACGGCAAGACCCTGCTCGGTGGACAGTCCACCGTCGGCAACGTCGGCGGCCAGCCCGCAGGCGGCGTGAAGCTCGGCTTCGTCGCCGGCGACGCGGCGGTCTTCGTCTCCGCGCTCGATAGCGTCACCGACACCACCGTTATCGCGACGCCCAAGGTCACCGTCCTGGACCGCAACCGCACCAGCATCCTGGTCGGTCAGAAGGTCGCTTATCTATCAACAACTCAGACCGAAACATCGTCCACCGAGACGGTCGAGTTCCTTGAAGTCGGTACCCAGCTCAACGTCAGGCCCTTCGTCTCCAAGGACGGCAAGGTCCGACTCGAGCTGCGCCCCAGCGTCTCCAGCGCCGAAATCCGTACTATCGGCACCACCGACGCGCCCGACGAATCGACCGTCGAACTCACCACCAACGTCATCGTCGAATCCGGCCAGACCATCGTCCTCGGCGGCCTGTTCACCGAGAGCTCGACGGTTGACCGAAACCAGGTGCCCGGCCTGGGCAACGTGCCGATCATCGGCGCAGCCTTCCAGGGCCACAGCGACAGCGTCGACCGCTCCGAAGTCATCTTCATGGTCAAGGCCACCGTCGTCGAGAACCAGACCCTCGTCGACCTGGGCAAGGAAGGCATGGCCCGCACCGACGCCGCACGACTGGCAGAGCGCGAACAGCTCCTGCCCTGGTCGCGCAGCAAGCTG
>Ga0208539_1000049_pt1 | contig 4427 bp, 6 predicted proteins | sample RushSE_CattailNL_5_FD_185681 | JGI IMG/M metagenome (GOLD analysis project Ga0208539, IMG submission 185681) | Natural and restored wetland microbial communities from the San Francisco Bay, California, USA, that impact long-term carbon... | ecosystem: Environmental > Terrestrial > Soil > Wetlands ...
TATTCAAGCGTTTTTAACCGGTGCATTGTATAGCCCCATTGAACCGCCAAGCCGCCCGCCGCAATTAACAACGTTGAATTTTCGATAACAACTGCAAGCATTTATTGAACCGCTTTACGAATCGTTTTTCGGGATTGAATAGAAACCGCTTGTTTAACTGCCGGGGGAGTTTCGGGGTTTTCGTCAATTTCCGCGATTGCGTTTTCCAGTTCTTTACGCCGTCTAGTTTGGAGAAACAAACCAAACGCTAAAATACCTTCACCGATAAGACGGTACAAACCAACTGCCGGTTTTGCTTCCGGTCCAACTATCGCGTCTAGTCCGGGGTTTTGGTTTAGCGTTTCGTCGGCAGCGTCGGCAGTATCAATAATGTATTGCCCGATTGATTCGGCGTTTTGGCCGTCGCCGAATTCAGCATCGGAAACGCAACCGCTAAACGTCGCCGCTATCGCTAACAGAATCACTATCAGAATCGTCAACCGAATTACTGTTTTGCGTTCCATCGGTGGCCCCTTGTGATAGGTCAAAATCGCTCAACTTTCCAATATAGCAACTCGCCCCGCCATTGTCAAGCCGCCCGACACGCAAAGCCGCAAAACGTGAAACCGCTAGAAAATGGTATTGCGGTAGTTTTTCGTGTTTCAAAATTTCGGGTTCGTTAAAATCTTCCGCCAGCAACTTCAAAACGCCCCGCGAAGTTGCGAAGATATAAGCGTCTTGACAACACGAACGAATAGCCGTCGAAATTTGACTAGACGCTTGAACGTTAAAAATAACGCTATGCCCTTTATGCCGTGAACCGGTTGCCAACCAATTCATTTCTTCATTGTACCGCCCGATAGCATCGCCGGATTCATCGACAAACAAAAAGCATTTTTCGTTCTCCCTTGCGAACTTCAAAAACAAGCCGCCGTCGCTAGTCTTAAATTCGGCTTCCCATCCGGTTTCATTTGTTGGCGACAAAACCGCACAACGCATCCCCTTAGCTTTTAAGTTGCTGCAAAGTAGTTTCGCCAGCGTTGATTTTCCCGATTGCGTTGTACCTACAATTAAAGCGTGCATTATTCGGATTCCTTTTGTTTCGTCTTTTTCTTACGCCAACCCATCGCGTGAAGTCCTATCCATTCTCCAAACCGTTTTAGTTTGCTTTTCGTTTTCGGTGCTGCTAATCGCGGCCCCGCATACGCTCCCAAACCGATAACCAAAACAAGCCAAGGCGGGGGATCACGAAACCCGGTTGCTTCATAGTAAGCGGCAAACGCCGTTGTCATTTGTTCCGGTTCGTTGATGCCGTGTTCGTTGTCAATTACCGGTTTCCATTCTTCACCGAACAAAGTTTGACCGGTTAAAAACACCGCTTCGGCGGATACCCGCCCGGCTTCCCGGCAAGACATTCGTTTAGCCGCTTCGTTTGGATTCGCCGACGCCCCGCCCGATTTACGCCCCGGACGTTTGCGAAATTTTCCCGTTCGCGTTAAAACCGGGTTTCCGGTCTTTTCATCGAACAAGTGTATTTCGGGATCGAAATAGGAACCGCCCGAATCGGTACGCCGCGTATCAACGCGGGGCGAATCCGTTTTCGTTTGCGGATTTTGTGAAGGGGTTTGGCTATGTCCATCCCCGCCGCTATTTTCCGGCCCCGTTACCGGTTGTACGAACTCGGCATCGGTTTCGGTAACGTCGGGAGCGTGTTTGATAAACCGATCTGCTAGTTGATTTTCGTCCATCGTTAAACCGTCCTTTTTATTGTTCGGCGTTTCGGTTTGAAAACGCAAGGGGATTGTCCCGCGAAAACTTGTCTTACCGTCGCCGGTCTAAAAAATTCACATTGGATTTGTTCACCATTGACAACCCGACATAGATCGTCAAAACTAAGACGCTGGCCGTTACGCCCGCCAACGCTAACGCCCTTAGCTCGGATTTTTTCTTTTCCGTTCCTATCGCGTAAAGCGTATAGTTTTTTCCCCGCATACGCCCCCGCCCCTTCAAATTCTTTTTTGAAGTCGCCCAATTCCATACTAACCAAACTATCAGAAATAGGTTTAGTAGTGTGGACGCTATCAGTATCGCAATAAACCAATCCATTTTTAGCTTCCAAAAGCCCGCGATATAATTTGACGCGGGCGTTGCTTGTTATTGTTCCGGCAATCCCAACGTGTTCAAAAGCACAATCGGAACTCGCCGAAACTTGGAATATCCCTTTATGTTCATCCAATACGGTTACGCTTGCCGAATCTTGTATCAATTCGTATAGGTTATCAAAATCTTTAACGTGAATCAATTGCTCGCGTTGCGGATTTTGACCGAACTTCCCATAAAGGGAATTTAATAGGAATTTACACAAAAGCGATAGGGGAGTATCGGGATTGTCTTTTCTCAATTGATAGAGTTTTGAAACGTAATCCGCGAATATATGTTCGCAATCGAAAAACTCGAATCCTTCGATTACTTCAATACTAGCGAGTTTATCGACTTCCAAAAGTAAAGCAATTTCGGGAGTAAAGAAAACCCCGACCCCTTCATAACTTGAAACGCCGCCGTCAATCATAACCGCCGGGATTCGCTTATTTAATTGTCGGTATCGGATACGATAAACGCCGCAACCTTTTGAATTAAACCGCGTAGTCCATTCTCCCCGGTCTGAAATGGGTACAGAATACTGTAACATAACAGAAGGGTACAAACTGTTAATATCGTAAACGAATATAGAATCAAAAACGCCGCTATTAAAACACTCAACACGCCCACCTTTATATCCTTCCCTTAATAGGTCTTTTAGTTTCGTATCCCAAGGTATAGTAATTGGCGTTTCAATTCCAACCGTTCTAAAAACTTTCATCGCGGTACTGCCAATCGTAATACCGAAATTATCTATTTTTGCGACGTTTTCCCGCAAGGTATTTAACGCCGTTTCCAAAACCAATAAAAGCGATTCGGTATCCCAATTCAAATATCGGTCGTACAATTCGGGATCGTCTTTTTTCACTTGTTCGGGAAGTCGCCCGCCAAGGTCGATTTTTCCGCGTCCTAAAAATTGATCGGCCAACTTGTCTAAACCGCTTCGGAGTAATTGCAGCGAATCACATAGCCGAAACGTATAGTATTTGGAAACGCGAACGGATAGAACGATCATAGACGAACCGGCTACAACCGCTGAAACCGCGTCTTTATCCGTGGTTAATTCTCTAAGCAATTCGTCGGCTAAACTCAACCAATCCCAACCGCCGCCGTTGTGAGCGTAAATTGTGCGGAATTTTCTTTCCTTGCGTGCAAGGGGTTTTATCCAATCCCAAAACTCCCGCCAATTCGCGTGCCGAATATGAACGATATCGCCGGTGAGTTGATCCCGCCAACAAGTATCAATATCAATAACGGCCCCGGTCGAATCGTTTTCGATATCGCATACAACAAAATCCGCCGTTGAGTATTCGCAAGGGTCTAGAGGATTAAGCATATTCTACCCGCCATCCTAGACGCTTCAAAAACTCTATCGATTCATCGACCGTAAATCGTCGCGTTTCGCTAACGCTTGACAATTGGGCGAATTCGATAAGGTCTAATCCGCTGGCTAGAAAAGGCGGTTTAGTTTCGCCCGCTATTTGCGAACGAACTACCCGAAACGTTGAACCAATATCCGATAGGTCTTTTATCCGGTTCATTCTTTTTATCTCCCGAATGATACGAAGATAAGTATATCTAAAATATCTTCGATAAGGTATTGAGCGGCAACCGCTCCCATTTCGTCGGCTACGACGTTCGCAACCGAATCTAAGTCGTTTACGTCTACAATTTTCATCGGCGTACCGATCATAATTTCGTTTTGATCGGACGTAACGCCCCGGATTTTAGAGTAGATCAATAGTCTTTTTTCCCCGATTGATTCGCGTTCCAAAATGCCGCGTATTAAATCCGCGTCAATTGCGGGGATTGAATACTCAACATTTCGATAACCGGCCCGGTCGGTTGTATATTCGTTACGCTCCGAAACCCCTTCGGCTTTTAACCGTCGCGTTGCCGCCGCTTTTAACGCCGCCCGACTTGCTTTGGTCTTGCCCTTGCTAGTTCGCTTTGGCTTTGGCGTCGATTTAATGACCGGGGTTTTGTCAAGCCCCCGCCGTTTCCTTATTCCTTGTAATTGGTTGACCTTAGCGATTGAAGCGAAACGGCCACCGATACGAAGTCGCCCGTTTTTGTCGCGGGTAACTTTTTGGTCTGAAAAAAGTTTCGGTTTTTGGGGTTTTTTATTTGACAAAATCCGACCTAGTTACTAGAATGGTAACATGCCGCCAAGCATGAACATAACAGTATAGCACAAAACGACCGCCAAGCAAGGGAGAATCCGACCAACTCCCCCGCTGATAAAGCCCCGCCCCGACGCCAACGCGAACGGGCGGGGTTTTTTAGTAGGGGGTGGTGCATGTCCCCCC
>Ga0208539_1000057_pt1 | contig 4220 bp, 2 predicted proteins | sample RushSE_CattailNL_5_FD_185681 | JGI IMG/M metagenome (GOLD analysis project Ga0208539, IMG submission 185681) | Natural and restored wetland microbial communities from the San Francisco Bay, California, USA, that impact long-term carbon... | ecosystem: Environmental > Terrestrial > Soil > Wetlands ...
TGTAGCCGCGATCGCGCGCCGCGAACTCCGGCTCCTGCACCTTCTCGACGTAGGCGGTCATGCCCTCTTTCACGTAGTGCTCGGCGAGGTCGAACATGTTGAACCACATGTTGTGGATGCCAGCCAGCGTGATGAACTGGTACTTGTAGCCCATCGCTCCCAGTTCGCGCTGGAACTTGGCGATCGTCGAGTCGTCGAGGTTCTTCTTCCAGTTGAACGACGGCGAGCAGTTGTAGGACAGCAGCTTGTCCGGGAACTTCTTGCGGATCGCCTCGGCGAAGGTCTTCGCGAAGCCGAGATCCGGCTTGCCCGTCTCGCACCACACCATGTCGGCGTAAGGCGCGTAGGCCAGTCCGCGGGAGATCGACTGCTCCACGCCCGGACGGGTGCGATAGAAGCCTTCCGGCGTGCGTTCACCGGTGCAGAACGGCTTGTCGTTCTCGTCCACGTCGCTAGTGAGCAGGTCGGCGGCCTCCGCGTCCGTGCGCGCGAGCACGATGGTCGGCACGCCCATCACGTCGGCGGCCAGGCGCGCCGCGACCAGCTTCTGGATCGCTTCCTGGGTCGGCACCAGCACCTTGCCACCCATGTGTCCGCACTTCTTGACGGAGGCCAGCTGGTCCTCGAAGTGCACGCCCGCGGCGCCGGCCCGGATCATCGCCTTCATCAGCTCGAAGGCGTTGAGCACGCCACCGAAACCTGCCTCGGCGTCCGCCACGATCGGCGCGAAGAAGTCGATGTAATCATTGTGTCCCGGACCGATGCCGCGCGAGCACTGGATCTCGTCGGCACGCTTGAACGTCCCGTTGATGCGCTCGACCACGCGCGGCACCGAATCCACCGGGTACAGCGACTGGTCGGGATACATGGCCATGTAGGTGTTGTTGTCGGCGGCGACCTGCCAGCCGGACAGGTAGATCGCCTTGATGCCGGCCTTCACCTGCTGCATCGCCTGGCCCGCTGTGAGCGCGCCGAGGCAGTTGACGTACGGCTCGGTGTTCACCAGCCTCCACAGTTTTTCCGCGCCGAGGCGCGCGAGCGTGTGGTCGATCTGCACGTTGCCGCGCAGGCGCACCACGTCCTCGGCCTTGTACGGCCGCTTGATGCCTTTCCAGCGCGGGCTGTTCTGCCAGTCCTTGCGCAGTTCGCTTGCAACCTTGTCGGTCATTTCTCGATCCTCTCGTGTGCGAATTCTTTCAGTCGATGGCCCGATACGCGGGCAGCGTCAGGAAGGTCTCGAACTTCTCGGCGGTCGTGATCTCGTCCAGGATCTTCGCCGCACGCTCGTAGTTTCCGGCAGCAAAGGCGGCCTCACCGAGGTCGGTCCGCAACTTCGCGAGTTCCTCGCGCGTCAGTTGACGGAACAACTCGACGGTGACCTTGCGACCGTCGTCCAGCACGCCCTTCGGATGGCGGATCCACTGCCAGACCTGGGCGCGGGCGATCTCCGCCGTGGCAGCGTCCTCCATGAGATTGTGGATCGGCACGCAGCCGTTGCCGCCGAGCCACGACGCCATGTACTGGATGGACACGTCCACGTTGTTGCGCAGGCCCGCCTCGGTAATGGTTCCCGCCGGGATCGCGAGCAGGTCGGCGGCCCTGACCTCGACGTCATCGAGGCGCCGGTGAAGCTGGTTCGGCGTAGGCATCAGCCGGTCGAAGATTTCCATCGCGACGGGCACCAGGCCGGGGTGTGCGACCCAGGTGCCGTCGTGGCCGTCGCCCGCCTCGCGCTCCTTGTCGGCGCGCACCTTGGCGATCGCGGCGTCGTTGGCCACCGGGTCGTTCTTGATCGGGATCTGGGCCGCCATGCCGCCCATCGCGAACGCGCCGCGACGGTGGCAGGTCTTGATCAGCAGCCGGGAGTACGAACGCAGGAAGTGCGTCGTCATGGTCACCTGGCTGCGGTCCGGCAGCACCATGTCCGGGTAGCGGCTGAACTTCTTGATGAAGCTGAAGATGTAGTCCCAGCGCCCGCAGTTGAGCCCAACGATGTAGTCGCGCAGCTCCCAGAGGATCTCGTCCATCTCGAATGCCGCGAGGATCACCTCGATCAGCAGCGTCGCCTTGATGGTCTGCGGCGCGAGGCCGAGCTGCGCCTCGGTGTGTCGGAACACCTCGGCCCAAAGGCGCGCCTCGAGGTGGCTCTCGGTCTTCGGCAGGTAGAAGTACGGCCCCGTGCCGCGGCGCTTCAGTTCCGCGTGGTTGTGGAAGATGTACAGGCCGAAGTCCACGAACGCACCAGGGACCTGCTTGCCATCGACCAGCAGGTGCTTCTCGTAGAGGTGCCAGCCGCGCGGCCGCACCTTGAGCGTCGCGATCTTCTCCCCGAGCTTGTACTGCTTGCCGTCCGGGGTCTTGAAGTCGATGCGCCGCGCCACCGCGTCGCGCAGGTTGATCTGCCCCTGCACGACGTTGTCCCAGGTTGGAGTCATGGAGTCTTCGCAGTCGGCCATGAACACCTTCGCGCCGGAGTTGAGCGCGTTGATGATCATCTTGCGATCGGTCGGACCCGTGATCTCGACGCGACGGTCCTGCAGGTCGGCGGGAATCGAGGTGACGTGCCACTCGCGCTCACGGATCGCGCGCGTCTCCGGGAGGAAGTCCGGGAGCTTGCCGGCATCGATCTCCTTCTGCCGCGCCTCGCGACGCGCGAGGAGTTCCTCGACGCGGGGCCCGAACTTGCGGGCCAGCTCGGCAACGAACGCGAGGGCCTCGTTCGTGAGGATGGTTTCGAAGCCCGGATGCAGCGCGGCGTTCACCACGCATCCCGTTGGCAGGTCGAGATTCGTCTGTGTGCTCAAGGCGGCCTCCCGGTGTCCCACGGCCACACGCCGCCGAACGGGTCATGTTGCAGCGCAATAAGAAGAATAGACTTGGGATCCGGCCTCGGGCAAGAGCAAATTCCGCAATGCGCCTGATCCTGCTGAACAAGCCGTTCCACGTACTGCCGCGGTTCACCAGTCCCGACGCTCGGCGGTGCCTGAGCGACGTGCTGCCGGTCCAAGGCGTCTACCCCGCCGGACGCCTCGACTACGACAGCGAGGGACTGATGGTGCTCACCGACTTCGGGCCATGGCAAGCCCGCATCAGCCAGCCAGGTGGACCGTGGAAGAAGCGATACCTCGCGCAGGTGGAAGGAACTCCGTCGGAGCATGCGCTGGCGTCGCTTCGCGACGGAGTGCTGCTGTCCGACGGGATGACGCGGCCGGCGGAGGCCGCGGAGGTCGCCGAACCGGATTGGCTCTGGCCACGCGACCCGCCGATCCGCCATCGCGCCGCGATCCCCACGGCCTGGATCGAACTCGCCGTCACGGAAGGCCGGAACCGGCAGGTGCGCCGCATGACGGCCGCGGTCGGCTTGCCGACGCTGCGCCTCATCCGCACCGCCGTGGGTCCATGGAGCATCTCCGGGCTCGCGCCCGGGCAGTGGCGCGAGCTTGCGCGTCCCGACGCCGAGGCGGCCCTGGCCGCCGGGCGGATCAGGCCGAACGCGCGTGCGCAGCGACCCGCATCGCGAGCTCGAGGGCCTGCTCGGCGTTGAGGCGCGGATCCACCTGCGAGCGGTAGTCGCGGGCCAGGTCGCCGTCGCCGAGGCCGCGCGCCCCGCCCGTGCACTCGGTGACATCCTCACCCGTGAGCTCGAAGTGCACGCCGCCGAGGTAGCTGCCCGCACGGCCGTGGATGCGGAACGCGGACTCCAGCTCGCTCACGATCTTGTCGAAGCGGCGCGTCTTGACTCCGCTCTGCGTCGTCTCTGTGTTGCCGTGCATGGGATCGCAGACCCATAGCACGGGCACGCCGGTCGCGCGCACGATCTCGATCATGGCGGGCAGCCGCGATTCGATCTGCGCCGCGCCGAGTCGGTGGATCAGCACCAGTCGCCCGGGCTCGCGCGCCGGATTCAGCACTTCGCACAGGCCGGCCAGCCAGGTCGCGTCCATCGCCGGGCCGACCTTGACGCCCAACGGGTTGGAGATTCCGCGGCAGTATTCGACGTGAGCGCCGTCGAGCCTGGCGGTGCGCATGCCGATCCACGGCAGGTGCGTCGAGAGGTTGTACCAGCGGCCCCAGCGCTCCAGGTAGCGCGTCTGGGCCTGCTCGTAGAGCAGGTGCAGCGCCTCGTGGCTCGCATAAAACGGCGCGCGGCTCGCCTCATGCACCCGGCTGCCACTGATCGCCTCGAAGAAGTCGAGCGAGTCGGAGATCGAGGCGACGAG